>Ga0268283_1001145_pt1 | contig 13416 bp, 9 predicted proteins | sample saktaG_13_FD_190140 | JGI IMG/M metagenome (GOLD analysis project Ga0268283, IMG submission 190140) | Saline water microbial communities from Sakinaw Lake, British Columbia, Canada - sak_2013_06_06_36m | ecosystem: Environmental > Aquatic > Non-marine Saline and Alkaline > Saline ... | reverse complement strand
ACGAATGAATTTTATTAATGAATTAAAATGGAGAGGCATGATTCACGATGTTATGCCGGGTACTGAAGAACAATTAGCAAAAGAAATGACTGCCGGTTATATTGGTTTTGATCCAACAGCTGATTCTTTACATATTGGGAGCTTGGCAACCTTAATGTTGCTTAAGCATTTTCAATTGGCAGGGCATAAACCGGTTGTGCTGGTTGGTGGAGCTACAGGAATGGTAGGTGATCCTTCAGGTAAGTCGCAAGAACGAAACTTGTTGGATATGGAAACCTTGAATTTTAATTTAGAAGGACAGAAACGGCAATTGGTAAAGTTCTTGGATTTTGATTGTGGTGAAAATTCAGCGATAGTTGTGAATAATTACGATTGGTTTAAAGATTATAATTTCCTTGATTTTATTCGTGACATTGGAAAGCACATCACCATCAATTACATGATGGCGAAAGATTCGGTAAAAAAACGCCTTGAATTGGGATTATCATTTACTGAATTCAGCTACCAATTGGTTCAGGGTTATGATTTCTATTGGCTCTACGAAAATAAAAACTGTAAACTACAAATGGGTGGTTCCGATCAATGGGGCAACATTACCACAGGTACAGAACTAATCCGCAGAAAATCAGGAGGCGAAGCATATGCGTTAACTACTCCCCTTGTGACAAAAGCTGATGGTGGTAAATTTGGAAAAACCGAAACCGGCAATGTATGGCTCGATCCTGAAAAAACATCACCTTATGCATTTTATCAGTTTTGGCTAAACACTTCGGATGAAGATGCTGCACGATACATCAAAATATTTACACTTTTTAATGAACAGGAAATTCAAGAATTATTGAAGCAACAGGCTGAAGCTCCGCATTTGCGTGAATTGCAAAAAGCATTGGCTAAAGATATAACCATTCGTGTTCATTCGGAGGAAGACTATAATCTGGCCGTAGAAGCTTCGGAAATCCTATTTGGAAAAGGAACTGCCGAAAGTTTAAAAAAGTTGGATGAGCGTACTTTATTGGGCGTATTTGAGGGAGTTCCTCAAAGCGAAGTAAGTCGTGAAACTATTCTTAATAAAATTGGAATTATCGATTTTTTGGCTGATACTACCAATATTTTTCCCTCAAAAGGAGAAGCCAGACGAATGTTAAAGGATAATGGGGTTTCTGTAAACAAAGAAAAGGTGAATGATACTTACGAAGTTTCTGAAACAGATCTTTTAAACAATAAATATATCTTGATTCAAAAAGGGAAGAAGAATTATTTTTTGGTAAAAGCGGTTTAATTTATTTAGACAGAAAAAGGGGTGACACCTTAAGGTGTCACCCCTTTTTCTAAGTCTCCAAATTATCAAATTAATCCTTAATTTCCCAACTTGCCCCCTCTTTCGTATCTTTAATCTCGATATTAAGCTTACTTAACTCATCTCTGATTTTATCAGCAACCGCCCAGCTTTTGTTAATCTTGGCATCTTTTCGGAGTTCAAGAATGGTATTCATAACTCCATTTAGTAATTCATCATTTCTACTTGTGCTTAGTTCTATTTTTAAACCAAGAATATCAAAAACAAAATCGTTGTAAAGCTTTTTAAGATTTTCTAAATCTGCTGAATTTATACTGGCCTTACCATCGTTTATTGAATTAATCCATCGTACTCCATCAAACAAATTAGCAATCACAATCGGACTGTTGAAATCATCATTCATGGCATCATAACATTTCTGCTTTAATTCCGGCACATTAAAATCAGATTTATCACTGGCTTTTAATGCATGGAGTGTTTCTGTAGCTTTGAGCAGTCTTGCCAAACCTTTTACCGCTGCCTGCAAAGCTTCGTTTGAAAAATCCAAAGTTGAACGATAATGCGCTTGAAGAATAAAGAAACGGATGGTCATTGGGCTATAAGCCTGCTCCATCAATTTGTGTTTACCACTAAAAGCATCTTGCAAATCAATTGCATTACCCAATGATTTACCCATTTTCTGCCCGTTCAGGGTAACCATATTATTATGCATCCAATATTTTACAGCTTGTTTGCCGTTGGCAATTTGTGATTGTGCAATTTCAGCTTCATGATGTGGGAACATTAAATCCATACCACCACCATGAATATCGAATTGTTCACCTAAATATTTACTTCCCATGGCAGAGCATTCCATGTGCCAACCGGGAAAACCATCACTCCAGGGTGAGGGCCAGCGCATAATATGTTCGGGTTGAGCTTTTTTCCAGATCGCGAAATCCATTGGATTTTTCTTATCATCCTGACCTTCCAGTTCGCGGGTATTGGCCATTAAATCTTCAATTTTGCGACCTGAAAGAATTCCGTAAGGATATGATTGATTGTACTTTTCAACATCAAAATATAAAGACCCATTGGTTTCGTAAGCATATCCTTTCTCTAAAATATTCCGAACCATTTCAATTTGCTCAATGATATGACCTGAGGCATGAGGTTCGATACTGGGTGGTAAAACATTTAATTGCCTCATGTTTTCTCGGTAGCGATTTACATAATATTGAACTACCTCCATAGGTTCCAATTTTTCAATTCTGGCCTTTTTGGCAATTTTATCCTCCCCTTCATCTGCATCAGCTTCCAAATGGCCAACATCGGTAATATTCCTTACATAACGTACTTTATATCCCAAATGAAGCAGATATCGATAAACAAGATCGAAGGTAATAGCAGGACGAGCATGACCCAAATGGGCATCGCCATAAACGGTGGGTCCACAAACATACATCCCAACAAATGGGCTATTCAAGGGTCGAAAAATTTCTTTCTTTCTACTAAGGGTATTGTAAATGATGAGTTTGTTTTCCATTGAATGAAGATTGCTTGTTAAAACAAATTTACTAAGTTTTTATTAATGATTTCCTGAAAATAAAACAGCCCACGATTTGAAGCGTGGGCTGAAAATATTTGAATGTTTTTTATTTATTTCAAAACACCTAATTCTTTGCCCACTTTAGTAAAGGCGGTAATGCATTTATCAAGATGAGCTTGTTCGTGACCTGCTGATAATTGAACCCGAATTCGTGCCTGATCTTTTGGAACAACCGGGAAATAAAATCCAATTACATAAATGCCTTCTTCCAGTAATTTTGAAGCCATAACTTGTGAAAGTTTTGCATCGTAAAGCATTACCGCGCATATTGCGGATTTTGTTGGTTTTATATCAAATCCTGCAGCGGTCATTTTACCTACAAAATAATCAGTGTTTTTGTGCAACTTATCCTGTAATTCAGAAGTTTCAGCCATCATGTTAAACATCTCAATTCCTGCATTTGCAACCGCTGGTGGAATTGAATTTGAGAACAAATAAGGGCGTGAACGTTGACGAAGCATTTCAATAATTTCTTTTTTGCCGGTTGTAAAACCACCAACTGCACCACCAAAAGCTTTTCCTAAAGTTCCGGTAATAATGTCAACTTCTCCTCGAATATTGAAAAGTTCGGTTACCCCACGACCGGTTTTACCAACAACTCCGGCTGAGTGGCATTCGTCCACCATAATCATGGCATCATATTTTTTTGCCAATACATTTATTTTATCCATTGGAGCTACATTTCCATCCATTGAAAATACACCGTCGGTAACAATAATTCGGAATCTTTGTGCTTGTGCTTCGATCAATCTTGCTTCCAAATCAGCCATATCGGCATTGTTGTAACGATATCTTTGTGCTTTGCAAAGTCGAACTCCGTCAATGATAGACGCATGATTTAATGAATCGGAAATGATTGCATCATCTTCGTTAAACAAAGGTTCAAATACACCTCCATTGGCGTCAAAACAAGCTGCATATAAAATGGTATCTTCCGTCCCAAAGAATTCAGCAATTTTCGCTTCCAATGTTTTGTGTAAATCCTGTGTGCCACAAATAAATCGTACGGACGACATCCCATAACCATGTGAATCTAATGCACTTTTAGCAGCATTGATCAATCTGGGGTGATTCGATAATCCGAGGTAATTATTAGCGCAAAAATTTAACACATTTGCACCTGTACTCACTCTAATTTCGGCTTTTTGCTGAGAAGTAATAATTCGCTCATTTTTATACAATCCTGCATCCTTAATATCAGCAAGTTCTTTTTTAAGATGATCTTTAATTTTACCGTACATACCTATGATTTTTGTTAATTATGACTACAATGGATTATGCTTACAAAGATAGAGCTTTTTGCGTATTATTTATTTCGAATCACTTGCTTAAAGGCAAAATTAATTACTTTTGCAAAGTCATTGTTACATTATTAACAATATTAATTTTGGTTGGATGAAGAAAATTTTAGTTATTGGATCGGCTGGTCAAATTGGATCGGAGCTTGTGGTGAAGTTGAGAGATATTTATGGAAATGAAAATATCATTGCTACAGATAAATGTCCAGATGCGGGTAAAAAACTTGCAGAAACGGGAATATTTGAAGCGTTGGATATTGTTGATAGGGTGGCATTAGAATCTATTTGCAACAAATATCAGGTTACCCATATCATTAATATGGCTGCCATTCTTTCTGCCGTTGGTGAAAAAAAGCCAATGTTGGCCTGGGATGTTAACATGAATGGTTTGCTTAATGTATTGGAAGTAGCCAGAGAACTAAATATTGAACAAGTAATGGTGCCAAGTTCGATAGCTGTTTTTGGACCAGAAACCCCCGTCGATAATACCCCACAGGAAACCATACTTCTACCTAAAACAATGTATGGCATAACCAAAGCTGCAGGCGAATTATTATGCGATTATTATGTAAAAAGATTCGGAATGGATGTTAGGGGATTGCGTTATCCCGGAATTATTAGCAATGAAACCCTACCGGGTGGTGGAACTACGGATTATGCAGTCGCAATTTATTATGATGCAATAAAATTTAAAAAATATACCTGCTTCGTAAAGGAAGATACTCAGCTCCCAATGATGTACATGCCAGATTGTTTAAAGGCTACAATCGATTTATTTCAGGCAGATTTTAGTAAATTGAAACATCATTCAAATTTTAATCTGAATTCGATGAGCTTCACGGTTAAAGAACTTGCTGATTCAATCAAAAAATATATTCCTGATTTTGAAATCGATTATAAGCCTGATTTCCGACAAGAAATTGCGGATACCTGGCCAAATTCAGTCGACGATAGTGCAGCAAGAGCTGAATGGGGCTGGAAGCCAAGTTACGATTTGGATGCCATGACTCAGGATATGCTAAAAGCTATCGGAGAAAAACATAAAAAAGGATTGATTTAGTCTTAGTGCCTTTAGCCGATAGCTACTAGCTTTTAGTTTTCCAACAGCCAACAATTAATTGCTAACCACTCATTTCGAAAAATCAATATGAATTTCAGAAATAGCTTTAATCGCCCGATCAGAAAAGAAATCGCATGCAGGAAAGATTGAAAATTTTCCATCACCTTCCAACTTATTTCTTTCAATAATCAATAGTTCGGAATGATCATTTCTGTTGATGATCTCACTTAGGGTAAATGCAGCTCGATAACCATCAATGCCCGCAATGGTTATCATTCCTGATTTAAGATTTTTTTCGTTTATTTTAAGATATTTGTTAAGAAAAGATTTAAGTTCAAATCCGACAAACGGGGTCACTCCATGAATTCCCTTGCCCCTACCATAAAATATAGTTGGATAGGTAAGTTTGGGCAATTTATCAGGAAGTTTAGTGCAGATATCTTTTTCTTTACCATTTTCAATAATTTTAAACTGATTGCTCCACATGGGATCTATTCCTTGATCGACTACAAAGTTTTTATCCAATGATTTGACGGTAATTTTAGTTGGGTTCGAAATATTCCGACAAGTCAACAAATCAGAAGCGATAATTAGCTTTGCTTCGTTGGGAAGTGGCCAATATTCTTTGGTTTTGCTTGGAACGATGTGCATTACCTTAATTGCAATAATAATTTCGTGCAAATGGACGGGATAATATAATTCACCCCAACTAATAACAACTTTATCACCTTTATCATTTTCAACTTCAATGTATAAATCAATGATGGGACGAAATTCTTTGGCATTCTTTTTTGCCAAAACATACTCGTTTAGGATATCGTATAGTGAAACCCCATCGTATCGGTACGACCCGATAAATTTGGTGCCACTTTCTGTTGGCAGTGCTTCTTTAATAATGACAGAGTGAAGTGGTAATTTGCTGATATCAATGGTTCCTGGATTCACAATCTCACCAGATACCTGAATTTTCATTGAATGAGGAAGTTGGTAGGTGTCCTCATTATCGTAAAAATCGTTAGTGGTATCTGTGCTGTCTTTTTGTGCCAGCCCCTTTTTAATGCTTAAAACAAATGGGTTTTGAGCATACCCCAAAATTAAAACACAACTTAGAATTAGGGTGCTGATAAAAGTTTTTCTTTGCATAGCTTATGTATTTTATGCGATATGTTGATAGATACATATCGAGTAATAAAAGTAAGGATTTTTCTGATTCAAAATCAACCCAAGGGGCACTTCATTTTTATTAACTTTGCAAAAATATTTTGAATGAAAATTGCAGCCTTGGTTTCGGGTGGAGTAGATAGTTCGGTGACCGTCCCAAAATTGATAGAAATGGGTTATAAACCTACCATTTTTTACATAAAAATTGGGATGGAAGATGAGCCGGGCTATACCGATTGCCCATCGGAAGAGGATATTGAAATTACCACCTACATTGCCAAGAAATATAAACTGGAGATGGAAATTGTTGATCTGCAGAAATTATACTGGGAACGTGTGATCAGTTATACTTTGGATGAGGTTAAAAAAGGGCTTACTCCTAACCCCGATGTGATGTGCAATAAAATGATCAAGTTTGGGGCTTTTGAAGAATTATACGGAAAGGATTTTGATTTGATCACCACCGGGCATTATGCAAGCACAAAAGAAATTAATGGGGAAAAACATCTGGCAACAGCGGCAGATAAGCGAAAGGATCAAACTTACTTCTTGGCTCAAATCACCAAAGCCCAAGTTCAAAAGTTAATGTTCCCGCTTGGTGATTTACAAAAAAGTGAAGTCCGTCGCCTAGCGGAAGAAATGAAACTACCAAGTGCCCATCGACCGGATAGTCAGGGAATTTGTTTTTTGGGAAAAATTAATTACAATGATTTTATCCGTCGCTATGTAGGCGAAAAAGAAGGAGACATCATTGAGTTTGAAACGGGCAAAAAACTTGGAAAACACAAAGGTTTTTGGTTTCACACTATTGGGCAACGAAAGGGTTTGGGATTAAGTCAGGGGCCTTGGTTTGTGGTAAAAAAGGACATCGAAAATAACATTATTTATGCGTCAAATGGCTATGATCCCGTTTCTCAATATGGAACCACGGTTGAGTTAAAACATTTTCACTGGATAAATGAAAAACCTGATCAGGATTATTCAACACCTAAAAGAGTTAAGTTTAAAATCCGACATACTCCGGAATTTACAGGTGGTTCTTTAGTTAAGAATGGGGATCTTTATGTTCTCGAATCAGATGATAAAATTGCGGGAATTGCAGCGGGACAGTTTGGGGTAATTTACGATGAAGCTGAGCAAATATGTTTTGGAAGCGGAGCAATTGGATAATTGTTCAATTTGAAAATTTGAAAATGTGCTAATTTGGAAATAAAAAATAACTGAACTTCTGAATCTTTGAGCATTTGAACAAAATAAATCTTGTATCTTGATACTTGAATCTAACGTCTAAAATCTAAAAAATAAAAAATGGAAAACTTTATTGCATACAATCCCACAAAATTACATTTTGGAAGAGGAGTAATGGACGGCTTAGGAAAAACAGTTGCTGAATATGGTAAACGTGTTTTACTTGTGTATGGAGGTGGATCGATTAAAAAAAATGGCATTTATGACAAAGCCATTCAGCAATTAAACAGCATCAATGCCGAGGTTTTTGAATATCAGGGAATCAAACCAAATCCAATTATTGAGGATGTGGATGCAGCTGCTGAATTGGGTAGAAAAAATAAGGTTGATGTAATTCTGGCTGTGGGTGGAGGCAGTGTTATTGATTCATCGAAGATTATTTCAATTACCATTCCTGTAAATCATACAGGCTGGGATTTTTATTCGGGCAAAGCAAAACCCGTAAAAGCAATTCCATTGATCTCTGTATTAACTCTGGCTGCCACCGGAACTGAAATGAATCCGTTTGCAGTAGTTCAGAATAAAGCGACCCAACAAAAACTTGGATACGGAAGCGATCAAACATATAATTGCCACTCTTTTCTTGACCCTGAAAATACTTTTTCGGTATCAAAAAATTATACTGCTTATGGCATTGCCGATTTAATTGCTCATAGTCTGGAGGCTTATTTTGGAGCCGGTGACGCTACTTTGTCTGATAAACTGGTATTCGCCATCATTAATGAAGCAAAAGAAAATGGAGAGGCACTTTTAAATGATTTAGAAAATTATGATTTGCGGGCTAAAATAATGTATGCTGCAACCATGGCTTTGAATCAAACTACCATGTATGGAAGGGTTTCAGGCGATTGGGGTGTTCATAGCATTGGTCATATTTTATCCTTGCTTTATGATGTTGCTCATGGAGCAAGCCTTTCAATTGTAATTCCCGCTTGGATGAAATTTCATAAGAACAAAATTTCGGATCGGATTGCATTTTTGGGGCAAAATGTTTTTGGTGTTAAAACAGCAGATGAAACCATTGATGCTTTCGAAGCTTATTTTAAATCAATCGAATGTCCGATAAGATTAAGTGAAATTGCCACCGGTAAAGAGAATAAAGTGGAAATCTTAAAAGTGATGAATCAGAATAAAGTTGGTGGTGCAAATCACAGACTTACCAACGAGGATCATGCAAAGATTTTGGATTTATTCTGGTAAAACATCATGAAAGTTATTATGCAATAGGACATTGAGCGAAGACGAAATGTCCTGCTGAATTGATTGAATTTGGTGTCTTCAACACACAAATTCAAAACCCACGCAACTATTTTAATCTTTACGCCATCATTAATACATATTACCTCAAAGATGAGGTATAGTTAAATTGATTATTATGAAAAAATTATATATCATTATGATATTATCTTTAGTTGCATTAGTTGCTTGCGAGAAAGAAGATTTCGGGTTATCTGATTGTTTGGATAATAAAATAAAAGAATTTAAAAATGGTGAATATGCTTGCGATAATGGAGCCAATGTAAAAGAATATCAGTTTAAAGGTGAGAAAGTTTATGTGTTTGATCCGGGATTATGTGGTGCCGATATGACTTCTGAAGTTATTGATGAAGATTGTAATTTTTTAGGTTATTTAGGAGGAATCATTGGAAATATGATGATAGATGGCACCAATTTTAGTGAAGCTGTTTTTGTAAGAGTGATTTGGGAAAGATAAATTTTAGATAGGCTTTGTTAGGTTAATTATAATTCTGTTTTTGATTCAAATCCGTGAATTGAAATCCAATAAAAAACCCGCCAATATTGGCGGGTTTTTTTGGTATATCAAACTGTTTTCAAGTCTATTCTTCTTCCAGACTTTCTTCGTATTCTTTCAATAATTTATCCTGAATATCACTTGGTACTTGTGTGTAATCAGCATATTTCATACCATACATTGCACGGCCTGAAGTAATCGAACTTAATGCAGTGGAATAACGGTTCATTTCTGCCAATGGAACCCTGGCTTTAATTTTCTGGTAATTACCTTCAGCATCCATTCCCATGATAACGGCACGGCGACCTTGAAGATCGGTCATCACATCACCCATTCTATCTTCCGGAACCAAAACTTCAACATCATAAATAGGCTCAAGAATTTTTGGTCCTGCATTTTTGAACGCGTCTCTAAATGCATGACGAGAAGCCAATTTAAATGAAATCTCATTTGAATCAACAGGGTGCATTTTACCATCATAAATATTAACTACAATATCTCTGGCATACGAGCCGGTTAATGGTCCATTTTCAATTCGTTCCATTAACCCTTTCATAATTGCAGGCAGGAATCGGGCATCAATGGCTCCACCAACGATACAGTTATTCATGATAAGCTTACCACCCCAGTCAAGTTTAACCTCATCTCTTCCTCTAATCGGAAATTCATTTTGATCGGCCATTCCTTCAGTATAGGGCTGAATCATCATATGAACCTCACCAAATTGTCCGGCACCACCTGATTGCTTTTTATGACGGAACATTGATTTAGCTGATTTTGTAATCGTCTCACGATATGGAATTTTTGGAGTCAAGTATTCAACAGGAATTTTTTCAAGGGTTTCCAATTTCCATTTTACAATGTTAAGGTGAAGCTCACCTTGTCCTTGCAAAATCATCTGTCGTAATTCTTTTGAATAATTTACCAATAAAGTTTGGTCAACACGGTGCATTTCATTCAATGCAGCTCCAAGTTTCTCATCATCTGTTGAGCTAATTGCTTTAACAGCAACTCTATATTTTGGTTCAGGGAATACAATAGGGGCAACAAAATCATTCGTGTTTTTTGCAGTTGTTAAGGATGTATTGGTATGAGAGTTTTTAAGTTTTATGGTAGCCCCAATATCTCCGGCAACTATTTTTTCAACTTTTTCCCGGTTTTTCCCGGCAGTAATCATGATTTGTGAAATCCGCTCTTTTGATCCGTTTTTAGTATTTACCATATCAAAGCCTTCAGAAATTTGACCTGAAATTACTTTGAAATAAGAAACTTCACCTAAGTGAGGCTCAATACCGGTTTTAAAAATAAAAACTGAGGGTGCGTTTGCAGCATTACATGGAATATCTTTTCCCTCTGAGGTTTTAGGTGCAGCAACTTCATTAGGGCTAGGTACATTATTGGTAATAAATTGCATTAATCGTGCAACCCCCATATTTTTTTTAGCATTCACACATAAAATCGGGAATAAACCCCTGGTGGTAATTCCAAGTTTTAATCCTTGCTGCATTTCCTTTTCTTCCAAGGTTCCTGCATCAAAGAATTTTTCCATCAATGCTTCATCTACGGTAGCTAAATCTTCAATCATAATTGACTGAAGTTCTTTGGCTTTTTCTATTTCAGAATCTGGAATTTCAACGATTTCGGCTTTACCATCATCTTTGAAATTGTACATCTTCATCTGAATTAAATCTACAATAGAATTAAAACCTAATCCTTGATTAACCGGATATTGACAAATCGTACAACTTTTTCCAAATTGAACTTTTAATTGACGAACAGTTTCTTCAAAATTTGAGTTTTCATGTTCGAGATGATTTATTGCAAAAATTACGGGTTTGTTATTTTTACTTGTATATCTCCAAGAAATTTCCGTACCTACCTCAACACCGTTTTGGGCATTAATAACCAGAACAGCTGTATCAACTACTTTTAAGGCTGCAATAACTTCACCAGTAAAATCATCAAAACCAGGGGCATCGATGAAATTAATTTTTTTATCAGCGAATACGGCATACAGCACAGTTGAAGAAATAGAATTTTGTCGTTCTAATTCTATTTCACGATAATCCGAAACGGTATTTTTATCGTCAATGCTTCCTCTTCTATTTATAACTCCACCTTCAAAAAGCATTGCTTCTGCCAGTGTTGTTTTCCCCGTTTTTGCACCTCCAAGAAGCGCTAGGTTTTTAATTTCGTTAGTTTGATATACCTTCATTTTTAGTAGTTTATAAAAATTATTTTTCTATTCCTCTTAAAGGGCTGCTAAAGTATGAAAATCTATGCAATAATAAAAAGGAATACTGCATATTTGAATGGGTTCTAGATAAGATAACTATTAGCAGTTTTAACCAGTTCGGGCCAATGTGCTGAATTTATTTTGGCACCAACATTTTCAATAACCCTACCTGAAAGCAAAGAACCAAGCTTTCCGCATGTTTCCATGCTTGCCTGATGTGCGAAACCGTAAATAAAACCTGCCGCATAAAGATCACCGGCACCTGTAGTATCAACACTATTGGCTTTTATAATTCCAACTTCAGTTAATTGATTATTTGTTAAAATAAGTGATCCCTTGCTGCCAATTTTAACTATTGCGATTTCGCAATATTTGGCTAGTTCAACAATTGCTACTTGTGGTTCTTTTCCGCTAATTGCCTTCGCTTCTTCTTCATTTGCAAAAACAACATCCACATAATTCTCCAAAATATGTTTTAAGAAAGCAATATTTTGCTCAACCACATTATAGCTTGCTAAATCCAAAAATATTTTTTGATTGTTTTTTTTGGCAAGACCGACAGCCTTTTCTAATAACTCATGATTTTGCACCAAGTAACCTTCAATATAGAACAGGTCAGAACCTTGAAATAGGTCATCGGTTAAATCATTTGCTGATAATTCAATAGAAGCTCCAAGATGTGTTGCAAAAGTCCTTTCGGAATCTTTGCTAATCAAAGTGACAGCAGTTCCGGTTCCGGTTTTTGAATATTGTAATTTGGGTTTAATGTTCGAACGAATTAAATCGTTTTTAAATACCTCACCCATTTGATCTTCGGTAATCTTTGCTATGAAAGAAGTGCTTAAACCAAGTTCGGCCAAACCGGTAATTGTGTTTGCAGCACTTCCACCTGATTTTATTTCGCGAGTTAAATGATTTGTTGCCGACAAAACTTTCGCTGATCTCTCTTGATCTACTAATTGCATACTCCCCTTAGGAAGTTCAAGATCTGTTAATATACGATCATCATCAATTCTGATCATAATATCAACCAATGCATTACCTATACCTAGAATTTTTTTCATTATTAAATTTTATTAGTGTGGCAAAAGTATTAAAAATGCAGCCTTATGCAATAAGGTGAGGATGAAAATATGCAGGAAATCTAAAATTTGATTAGTTAATCAGCAACTTAGCTGTTTGTACAAAATTTTTATTTGAGAATCTTACAATATAAAGTCCTTTATTATATCCTGATAAGTTGATAGATTTAGTGCATTCTAACTGATTACAGTCAACAAGTTCTTCGCTATAAATAATCTGTCCTTGGAGGCTGATTATATCAAGCTGCATATTTTTTTCTTGCGTATTGAATTTAATATTGAATTGTCCTTTTGTAGGGTTGGGATACATATAAATTCCTATTTTATTTAAATCTTCAATCCCTACATGACAAGAAATGACAGTTACAATAATTTCATCAAATGCTACACAACCATTCTTAGTAGCAATCAATTTCATAGTAGTTTTACCGAATCCTGCTATAGCCCCGCTAATTACTGTTGTATAACTGGTACTGCCATTCGTCCAGAGATAGGAGTCAAATCCTTGAGGAACCGTTAATCTTAAAGAAGAATCTTTACAAATGGTAGTATCATTACCTAAGGAAATATTTGGAGAAGCATAAACATTGGTTGTCCGAATAGTCTTGCTTAAGCAGCCATTATCATTTTCTAAACTATAACTTATACTATGATTTCCAACTCCTGCTATTGCAGGATAAAAAATATTGTTGC
>Ga0268283_1001143_pt1 | contig 13423 bp, 13 predicted proteins | sample saktaG_13_FD_190140 | JGI IMG/M metagenome (GOLD analysis project Ga0268283, IMG submission 190140) | Saline water microbial communities from Sakinaw Lake, British Columbia, Canada - sak_2013_06_06_36m | ecosystem: Environmental > Aquatic > Non-marine Saline and Alkaline > Saline ... | reverse complement strand
ATTCCTTGAATGAATTATTACTGGCTAGTTAAGTTTTCGATAGAAAGATAGCTTTTGATTTCATCATCAACACAGTGTTAACTTTTATTGTTATTGTTATTGTTATTGTTGTTGTTGTTGTTGTTGTTGTTGGCGATTTAATTTAGCTTCCCGTTTAGCGACAAGAGATTTGGCTGCATCTGCACCGATATGTGCTTCTCCGCGTTGTCTGGCTAACAACATTTGTTTTTCACGCTCCATAAAGCGTGATTTTTGGATATCGGTTACTTTGTCAAAGCAATTCGGGCAACTAACACCTTGTTCATATTTTTTGCTGATTTTATCTTCTTGAGTTATTGGTAAGCGACAGGCATTACATTGATCATAATTGCCTTTTTCAAGTTGAAGATTAACTGTTACCCTTTCATCAAAAACGAAACATTCACCTTCCCATAAGGTTTCTTCTGGAGGGACCTCTTCCAGATATTTTAAAATCCCACCCTTAAGATGATAAACCTCATCAAAGCCTTGTTCCTTTAAAAAAGCGGTAGATTTTTCACAACGTATTCCGCCCGTACAAAACATAGCCACTTTTTTATGTTTGATAGGATCAAGATTTTCTCGGACATAATTTGGAAACTCCCTAAAACTTTCAGTATTTGGATTAATTGCATTCCTAAAAGTGCCAACTTTAAATTCATAGTCGTTACGCGTATCCACCAAAATTACATCGGGGTCAGAGATTAGGCTGTTCCAATCTTTGGGATTGACGTAAGTACCTACAACACCTTTAGGATCAATGCCCTCAATCCCCATCGTCACAATCTCTTTCTTGAGTTTAACTTTGGCGCGATTAAAGGGAAGGGTATCGGTAAAAGATTCTTTAACGTCAATATCAGAAAGACGTGGGTCATTTCGCAACCAGGTTAACACATTATTAATAGCAATTCTGGATCCCGCTATCGTGCCGTTAATACCTTCATTAGCTAGAAGCAATGTACCTCTAACTTTATTAGCATCCATCACATCATATAGGTGTTGACGTAAAGACTGGTAATTATCCAGTGTTACAAATTTATACAGAGCACAAACAACTATGGGATTCATAAGACTTACCTATTGCAAGCTGGAACGTAAATCCAGGGCAAATCGGGATATTATACTGGAATTGACTGGATTGTCTGGTGTTAAAATTACATAGTGACCAAGACTTTTATTTTTTAACGCAAACTCTTTTATGAAAGGATGAGTCCCTTTTTATATGATAATACTTAGTTACAAAAGGGCAGTAGCATTAAAGCTTTCTTGGCCGTCTGACACCAGTATAGTGTTTTTGCCAGTATCGATTTTTCAAACTTGAAACAAGTACCTTCCCGGTGCGTTGGCTGGGGGCATGAACAAATTGGTCGTTATTAACGTAAATACCAACGTGAGAATAAGAGTTACCATTGGTATTAAAAAACACAAGATCACCTGAATGAACTTCATTTTTTGAAATGATTGGTAATACCAGTGCCATATCATTAACGGTGCGTGGCAATGTTATACCTTGTTTTTGATAAACATGCTTAACAAATCCGCTACAATCAAAGCCTTCTTTTGGAGATTCTTTCCCATATTTATAGGGGACACCTTGTAAACTTAAGGCATAACTAGTAGCAGGTGTAGAAGAGCCTTGAACTACTGGTTTTACTTCAGGAACACTAGCGCAACCAGAGAGCAATATTATAGCAGCCGGCAAAAATAAACGGAGGCAAATATATTTATGAGTTCTTAGGGTTAATATGAACATAAACAGAATTTAAACTAGGGTATTTATCCATTTATCTTTAAGTTTCTGCTTGTTTAAGGCCAACCACTGGATCGCGATAATAGGAATTGCCGATTCTATTTCATTGCTTTCAACCATTCGATAGGCTTCACTAAAATCAACCGTACGAACCCAAATATCTTCATCTTCGTGATCCAACCCATGAATTCCGCCAACTTTTTCACTATCGACTCTGCCACAAAATAAAGTAATGCGTTCGGAAGCTCCACCTGGTGTGGTGTAAAATTCATTAATAACTATTAAATCCAGAATCTCGCAACCGGCTTCCTCGAAGGATTCTCGGTATGCAACTTCCTTGGCTGTCTCTCCGTCTTCTATCGCACCAGCAACAATTTCTATCAGCCATGCTCTATCGGGTTGTATGAGCGCACCGGCACGAAATTGTTCAATCAGTACAACTTTGTCGGTGTGAGGGTCATATAATAAAACGGCAATACAACTGCCTCTGACAAACAATTCACGGCTTATTTCTGAACTCCAGCCGCCGGCATAAAGTGTGTGTTTTAAACGGTATTTTTCCATGCGAAAAAAACCGGAATAAACGATTTCCTTTTCGATGATTTCAAATTCTTTTCTCATTACTTTCCTTGGTAAGACACTTTATAAATAACACCCAGCTTATCATCGCTTATCAATAAACTTCCATTCGATAGCGTTAACATATCTACCGGACGCCCTAATACATTTCTTTTTGTAGTTAACCACCCGCTGATAAAATCTTGCTCTGAAATGACTTTTCCTTTATCAAGTTTAACTAAAGCAACTTTGTAACCTTGGGGAACCGTTCTATTCCAAGAGCCATGTTGCGCAACGAATAACTGGTTTCGATAGTCAACCGGAAATTGCGACCCTTTGTAAAAGCGTATACCTAAAGGTGCAATATGCGCTTTAAACTTCCAAACGGGGGCGGTAAATTGTACGCATTTTTTATTTGCCGATAATTCTGGGTCTGGCACGTCACCACCATGACAATAGGGGTAGCCAAAATGTTCCCCTTTAACAGTCCACTGGTTAAGTTCATCGGCCGGACTATCATCACCTAAATTATCGCGGCCGTTATCCGTAAAAAACAGGCCATTGGTTTCTGGTTGCCAATCAAAGCCGACAGTGTTTCTGATGCCTTTGGCAATAATTTCAAAATCACTGCCATCAGGATTTAATCTGACTAACGAGGCGTAAATATCTTTGTCAGGATTACAAATATTGCAGGGAGCGCCGACAGCAGTATACAGTTTGTTATCCGGACCAAAACGCAGATATTTTAAGACATGATATTTATCCGATGGGAATTGGTCGAAGATAACAACCGGCTTGGGTGGAATAGCTAAGTGCTGGATAATATGGTCAAAACGAATAATACGATTAATTTCTGCAACATAAAGCGAACCGTCTTTAAAGGCTACGCCATTGGGCATATTTAAATTGTTGGCAATGATATAAAGCTGTTCCGCTACGCCATCATTATTCTTATCTTGAACAGCATAGAGTTCGTTAGAACCAGTGCCAATAAATAAGGTGCCATTATCACCTAAGGCCAAGCTTCGGGCATTAGGAACATGATCGGCATAAATTGATATTTTAAATCCTTCAGGCAAATGCAGTTGGTTTAAAACAGGCTGATGATCGACTGTTTTTGCACAAACCAAACAAGTGTTCAATATCAATATTAAAACTAGACTTCTTTTAAATAAATGCATGGCAGTTACCAATAAAATAAGTAAAATTTAGACTATATTAACACTGTTAATAAGTGGTTGAAATCTGTTAATCAATCACCATACTATATTTATCACAATTTAACTGAGGCTATCATTATGATGCGAATATTTCTTTTTTTGGCGACCAATATTGCGATAATGGTCGTGGTCAGTATTATATTTAATATTTTAGGGTTAAGTGGTACTTTAGATGCCCAAGGTATTGATCTTAATCTAAATGCTTTGCTTGTCATGTCAGCCATTATTGGTATGACTGGCTCGGTTATTTCTCTTGCCATGTCCAAATGGTCAGCTAAACGGGCTATGGGTGTGCATGTCATTGAACAACCTCAAAACCAAACTGAACAATGGTTAATCGATATTGTTGCTAAGCAAGCGCGATTGGCAGGTATTGGCATGCCTGAAGTGGGTATTTTTGAAACGCCGGAAGCCAATGCCTTTGCTACCGGTATGAATAAAAATAGTGCTTTGGTTGCTGTTAGTACCGGTTTACTACAAAACATGAATGCCAATGAAGTTGAAGCAGTGGTTGGACATGAAATGACTCACGTTGCTAACGGTGATATGGTGACCATGGCCTTAATGCAAGGCGTAGTGAATACGTTCGTGTTCTTTTTTGCAACCATCATTGGTCATTTTGTTGATCGCGTTGTTTTTAAAACCGAACGCGGTCCTGCTTATTACATTACGCAAATGATCGCTCAAATTGCTTTGGGCTTTTTGGCATCAATGTTGGTTATGTGGTTTTCTCGTTACAGAGAGTTTAAAGCCGATGCCGGTGGCGCAAAATTAGCCAGTCCCGAGAAGATGATTGCCGCTTTACGTGCTTTGCAACGTGGACAAGATGCTCAAGACCTGCCGGGGCAGTTAGCGGCTTTTGGTATTAATGGGGGCGGCGTCAGCAGATTGTTTATGAGTCATCCACCTTTGGAAGAGCGTATCGCTGCACTACAAAATAACAGCTAAGTCAATTGCCTTGATTATTGATTAAGCTTGCGAGTCATAAGAAACGTTAGAAAACAAACGAATATAACTACCAAGAAATAAATGGCGCGAAGAAATAAGTTTTCGCGCCATTCATCAACATGGCAAATATAGCTCCTGTAATTTGTATTAAATCATAGGGCATGAATGGATTAATCTTTAAATTATTCATTTTCTGTTTGTTCACGTAAAATCAGTACTTAAAAAATAATTATATTAAGGAACACCATGAAACATATTCTTTTATCAAGCCTTTTGTTGTTTTCTGCAATTGCTTTCTCTGACGATGCGAAAAATGAATGGATCAACACGACTCTTTCAGAAGCTACCATTGCAAAAATACAGTCAGCTAAATATGAGTATAAGAAGTGTGTGGGCGATGAAATGCAAAAATCATCTTATCAACAACAAGATACCCGCAAGGCAACCGATGCCATTATGAAGCAATGTGAACCTGTTTTAGCGAAGATGCGAATAGTCTATACTGAAGTAAAAGTGCCTGAAGTGATTGCTGATCGACATTTAAAGCAAATACGCTTACAGACCACACGAGAAGCATTGCAGGGAATGATGTTTTCTGAAGCGTCCCGTAAAGCCGGTAATTAATAATATCTAAAAGAGGGCTGCACCTAATGAATCCGATTTATACAATTGATCTATCTCTTAAACCAACCACCTTCGATTTATGGCATGTCTGTTTGGCCGGTACGGTTGCGTTGTTATCGCTGATACTTATTATGTGTTTGTTGGCTATGCTCGTAAGTCTTGCTCGTTGCAAGAAAAAACAACCGGCAGAGCAAAACAATCAAGCTTTAGCGCAGACTCCAGAACCTGTTATTAAAATAGTGGAGAAAATTGTTGAAGTTGAAAAGCTGGTTCATGCTCCTACCCCAGAACCAGTCATACTTAAAGAATCAACACCCGAGGCCGCCGTGCAATTTTTGGGTTTGCTACAAAAAGAAGCACGTTTCATTGATTTTATTAAAGAAGATATAACCAATTACAGTGATGCAGATGTCGGTGTTGCTGCACGTGTAGTCCATGAAGGCTGTAACAAAGCCCTTAATGAACATTTTACTTTAGCATCTATTCGTAGCGAGCAGGAAGGCGAAAAAATTACCCTGCCACAAGGATTTGATGCCTCCTTAGTAAGGTTAACCGGAAATATTATTGGGTCTGCGCCATTTACCGGAACCCTAGTTCATAGAGGTTGGCAGGTAACAGATATTAGAATGGCTAAATTAACTCAAGGACATAATGCAAATATTTTGGCGGCAGCCGAGGTAGAGTTATGAGTCTTTTTGATCATATAAAAAAAGTGCAAGATAACAATCAAGAGGAGGCCCAAAACAATTTTGAATGGGGCAATGAAGTCGTTAATACAGAGCCCGTTAATCAACAGATTACCGAATCTAACCAAGATAATTCTTCTGACTTAGTCTATTCTGCTGAAGCAGTTTCAAATGAACCAACGCAAGTACCAACAGATTTAGCACCGAAGCGATTTTCAGTGGGTATTGATTTAGGTACAACGCATTGTGTTTTATCTTACGCTGAAATCACAGATATTGATGATGAAGAATTTTCTCAGCAAGTAATGGCGATACCCCAGTTAACGTCGCTTGGTGAGGTGGAAGATAACTTTCAGTTGCCTTCATTTATATATCAGGCGCATGAAGCAGAACTTGTTGCAGGGTCAACGGCCTTACCTTGGACGGCAAAGCCCGATTTTCTGGTGGGTGAAATAGCAAGAACCTTAGGGAGTAAAACACCAATACGTTTAATATCCAGTGCTAAAAGTTGGTTGTGTCACGCTGGTGTGGATTGTAAGTCTCCAATACTCCCACCAGATGCCCCCGCAGAAGTTGAGCGTATATCACCGTTTCAGGCAACTATTGCCTATCTTCAACACATACGAGATGCTTGGCAAAACCAGCATCCAACGGCACCCTTAGAAAATCAAGATTTGGTTATTACGGTACCGGCATCATTTGATCCGGCCGCTCGTGAACTGACAGTAGAAGCGGCTCGTGCAGTCGGTCTTGGGCAGGCTATTTTATTGGAAGAACCTCAAGCTGCTTTATACAGCTGGATTGAAAAAAGCCAAGGTGACTGGCGTAAACAGGCTACCTGTGGTGATATTATTTTGGTTATTGATGTCGGCGGTGGCACCACTGACTTATCATTGATAGCCGTCACTGAAAAAGACGGAAATCTGGAACTCACGCGTGTGGCTGTCGGTGATCATATTTTGCTGGGCGGAGATAATATGGATTTGGCTTTGGCTTATACCGTTAAAGCCAAGCTGGAACAAGATGGCAAACGATTGGAACCTTGGCAAATTCAAGCATTAACGCATAGTTGCCGGGATGCAAAAGAAAAAATATTCACTAATTCTGCTATTGATAATATCCCTCTGGTAGTTGCTAATCGCGGTTCTTCATTGATGTCTGGTAATCTTCGAACCGAATTAACCCGAGAAGAAGTCAATAGAGTTTTGGTTGAAGGCTTTTTGCCCCATGTCGCAGTCAATGAAAGACCTTTAAGCAGAACACGGACGGGTTTACGAGCTACCGGTTTACCGTACGCACAAGATGCCGCCATTACACGCCATTTAGCGGCATTTTTGTCTAAACAGCAAAATGCAACCAACGATCTTAAAGATATAAATCTGCCTGAACATGCAACCTTTTTACATCCTACCGCCGTTCTTTTTAACGGGGGCGTTTTAAAAGCCGAAGCACTGGGTAGCCGTTTGATGGCAGTGTTAAATGCTTGGTTGGTTGCTGAGCAAGCGCCGCAAGCACGCTTATTGGAGGGGGCTGAACTTGATTTAGCGGTAGCTCGGGGCGGTGCTTATTATGGCTTTGTTCGAAAAGGCAAAGGGGTTCGTATTAAAGGCGGTACTGCGGCCGCTTATTATGTCAGTATTGAAAGTGCAATGCCTGCGGTGCCCGGTATGGCGCCAGATATAGTGGCTTTGTGTATTGCACCATTTGGTATGGAAGAAGGCACACACGAAGAATTACCGAATGATGAATTTGGTTTGGTTGTTGGAGAGCCGGTGCGTTTTCGATTCTTTGCATCCACTATTCGTCGAGAAGATAAAGTCGGTACACGGCTTGAATACTGGACAGATGAGGAGCTATCAGAATTAGATGAACTGGATATTACTTTGCCAGAAGAAGGTCGAAGAGCAGGCGAAGTGGTTCCCGTACATTTATCTGCCGCAGTAACCGAAGTTGGCACCCTCGAACTACAAGCGATTTCGCAAAAAGATAGTGGTCGATGGAAAATTGAATTTGATGTCAGGGCAGGGGAGTAACTACCTGATTTCCGATCTTGTAACAGGAGGCTAAAGTAAGCATCTCACTACGTTTTGCTTCTTGTAGCCAATCTTTAAGCTCAGGATTTTGTAATAATTGATCCGCAAACTGGCAGGCTTGTTCCAAATGTTTTTTTGCTGGTGTACTTAAGCCTTCACCCAGCTCAAGTTTTTCGGCTTTTATGCTTAATAAAAAACTAGGTGGTGGCGGTTGTTTTTTTATTGATTGATAGACATCCAAAACTGCCGCAGGACTCATGGTGTGCGTGGTGTAACTTTTGTCCTTGGCAGGTTCAATCTGAGTAAAGCTAAAGGCATCTTCACAAGAAACAGAGGCATCAACAAATAACACCAAGCATCTGTTTTCCAAATCCAGTGCGTGTTCGATTTGCAGCTGAAAGTCACACAATATTTCAATAGCTTCTAAAGCACAGTGACTTTCAATATAATCCAATAGTAACGGTCCCAGTGCATCATCGCCACGACTCAAATTACCATAACCAAATACGAGAACAGGTTTAACCATGACTAGGTCGTTCAATTTGACCGCTACTGTGTTTAACCAGTTTATCGATTAAGTTGCCCTCTTCATCAATTAATTCTAGCTGTAACGGCATTTTTCCCATTGCGTGAGTTGCGCAAGACAAACAGGGATCATAAGCACGAATGGCAACTTCCAGATTATTTAATAGGGGCTCAGTTAATTCTTGTCCTGACAAATATTCAGCCGCCACTTGTCGAACAGATTCATTCATTGCCATGTTGTTGCTGGTGGTTGAAACGATTAAATTGGCTTTAGTGACAATATCATTTTCATCGACTTGATAATGATGAAACAGCGTGCCACGCGGCGCTTCAATAACACCCACACCTTCATAACGTTTTTCGCCTTGTGCCACTAAATCATGGCCCATGATGTCTGGATCATTGAGTAACGTTTTAATGCTCTCGGCGCAATGCAGGGTTTCAATTAAACGCGCCCAATGAAACGCCAGCGTACTATGAACCATTGCTTCATTACTATGCGCTTTAAATTCAACTCGCGCGGCTTCGGCTAACGGCGTGTTAATATAATCACAATTATTGACGCGAGCCAGCGGCCCCACCCGATACCAACCGTTTTCCCGGCCCAGGGATAACAGATAAGGAAATTTCATGTAAGTCCAAGAGCGTACCTCTTCATGGATATAGTCGTTATATTTACAATAATCGACATGATCTATAATTGTCCCACCATTCGCATTTTTCGCACGAATGCCACCATGATAAAGCTCCAAGGCACCATCGGGCTTGGTTAAACCCAAGTAATTTGAACGTATGGTGGCAAAGTCATCGTAATAGGGCAGGTTGGAGCAATGCACTTTTTTAATCAGCGCAACGGAAGCGGCTGACCACTCAATCATTTGATCGATATCTTCCAGCAAGTAATCACGCTCGGCTTTGGTTAATGATTTATTAACACCGCCAGGAATCGCACAAGTACCATGAATCCTTTTGCCGGAAACCATGCGTATGACTTCCTGCCCGTATTTACGCATTTTTACGCCTTGTACACCCAAGTCGGGATAAGCGCCCAGCACGGCAACAATAGAACGTTTACTAATATCACTTTCAAACCCAAACAATAAATCCGGGCTAGATAAATGAAAGAAATGAAGGGCGTGGGATTGAAACACTTGCCCAAAGTGCAGTAAGCGTCTTAGTTTATCAGCGGATACCGGAAGATTTTCAGGATCAATACCGACCAATTGATCTATCGCTTTGGCGGCAGCTAAATGATGACTTACAGGGCAAATGCCGCATAAACGCTGTACTAAAACCGGCAGTTCCCAATAAGGACGGCCTTGTATAAAGCGCTCAAAACCTCGAAATTCAACAATATGCAATCGTGCTTGCTGGACTTTATTATCAGCATCCAGCAACAAAGTGACCTTGCCATGTCCTTCAACCCGTGAGACTGGGTCAACAACGATGCGCTTCAAATTTTCTGTGTTTTTGGCTGTTTCTAAATGTTGGTACATATTAAATCTCTAAAGTTAGTTGGAACAACAAGACTGTCCAGTTTGTATCGGAGGACACGGGACGGTTCCATAAGAACAAAAAACACAACAATCACCCGACTTAGGCTTTAATAAAACCTGACAATGGGTGCATTGGTAAAAATACAGGCAAGCATCCATTGGCATGAGTTCTAGTTTTTTAAACCCACAGTCAGGGCACGTAATGACGGATTCTAAAATCACTTTCAGTGATTCCATACTTATTGTTTATAGATCAATCATAATGAACCAAGTCATAAGGCAATGCAGGCTCGCGTCCTTCTATTAAATCAGTCAAAAACTTCCAGAACACATCGGCCGAAGGTGGGCAGCCGGGTAAAAAATAATCAATTTTCACGACTTCATGAATCGGACGCACTTTATCCAACAATAAGGGCAATTCCGGATCGCTGGGTATTTGTGGATTCTCAACGCCTATACCATCCAAATACGCTTCATTCAGGCATTCTTCCAGAGGGATAAAATTACGCATGGCTGGTAAGCCGCCGTTAATGGCACAGGCACCCACTGCAACCAGAATTTTGCAGTTTTTTCTAAACTCACGTAAGACATGCACGTTTTCTGAATTACACACACCTCCTTCAATTAAACCGATGTCGCAGTTTGTGCAGTGTTCAATGTCGGTAATGGGGGAGCGATCAAATTCAACATGTTCCACCAATTGCAACATGCGCTCATCAATATCAAGAAAGGACATGTGACAACCAAAACAACCCGCCAGCGAGGTAGTTGCAACTCTAATTTTATTTGCCATGTTGATCGTGCTCCTTTTCCAAGCTGACTTGATCAATTTGCTTATGATCATAAATACGTTCACCAATCGGTACTTGATAAGCAGTGTGTTTAATTAGAATGGCACCGGTTGGGCAAATATGTGCGGCTTGATCGGTTGCCTCAATATCCGTGTCTTTTAACAAGCCGCTTTGTGCATTAACAATCAGATGCTTTTTAAGGCCGCGACCACTGATGGCAAACACATCCTTACCATCTTTTTGCTGACTGGCTCTAACGCACAAGGTACAAAATATGCAGCGATTATGATCAATCATGACCTCGGCATGAGATGCATCGACTTTTCGCGTAGGAAAAAAAAGCGGATAATGATCATCCAGCATATTCAAATGATAAGCAACCGCCTGTAATTGGCAGTTACCTGTTTTTTCGCAAGAGGGACAAAAATGATTGCCTTCTACAAACAGCATTTGCGTGATTTTCTGTCGATCGTCGGTTAATTCTTGCGTGTTATTAAGCACCTCCTGGCCCTCCATTGCCGGAAAAGTACAGGCCGAACAAACACGACCATTCACTTTTACATTACATAACTTACAACTGCCATGCGGGGCAAATTCTAGATGATGGCATAAATGCGGAATATAAACACCCGCCGCTGTCGCGGCTTCCATGATGGTTTGCCCCTCTTCAAAAGGAACAGTGTTACCATCAATAGTGATTGATTTACTCATGATTCCTCCTCGACTTGTGCTAAATGCGCACCGGCATCGTTACGTTTTGCCAATCTTCTAGCGGTTTCCAAAGCGCCATCCAAATCAAATCCCGGTTCATAACTGATTTTCTTCAATTGACTTTGATACAATTCAGGATAGCGTTCCAGTGTGGTTAACACAGGATTGGCAGCAGTCTGCCCCAAGCCGCAGTGGCTTTGGGTTTTAATTAACTGACAGAGCTCTTCAAGAGCAACCACGTCCCCCGCTGAACCATGACCTTCAATAATCTTATCCAACTGTTTTTTTAATAACGATGTTCCAACTCGGCAAGGCGTGCAGAATCCGCAACTTTCATGAGCAAAGAAATGGATAAAGTTATTAACAATTTCAAGAATGTTTCGACTGTTATCAAAAACTATAAAGGAGCCGCCGGTTGCTAAATCTTCAAAAGCCAGTTGCCTTTTAAATTCATGGTTAGCAATAAAAGTACCTGAGGGCCCGCCAATTTGCACACCCAGCACATCGCTTGCCCCACAATCATCCAACACAGTCTGGATAGACGTACCGAAAGGATATTCGTAAATGCCGGGACGGGCACAGTCACCGCAAATACTGAGTATTTTGGTGCCTTTTGATTTTTCTGTACCGATATTGGCAAACCAAGCGCCGCCGTTTATGGCAATACTGGCGGCGGCCATAAAAGTTTCAACGTTGTTAACCACTGTGGGTTTGTCTAAATACCCTTGCGTAACCGGATAAGGGGGACGATTACGGGGAATGCCCATTTTTCCTTCCAACGATTCTATCAACGCAGATTCTTCCCCGCAGATATAAGCACCGGCACCAAGACAGATTTCAATATCAAAATTCATACCCTGCTTGAGGATATTATTGCCCAATAAACCGGCTTGCCGACGCTCTTCCAAGATACCTTGAAGCTTTTCGTAAAGATGCAAATACTCGCCGCGTAAATATAAAAAGCCCTGCTGAGCCTCGATAATGGCGGCACATAAGGTCATACCTTCAAAGACCTGATGCGCGTAAGTATTTAATAACACCCGGTCTTTAAAAGTACCCGGTTCGCCTTCGTCTGCGTTACATACAACATAACGCAGAGTCTCAGGTTCTTCTGAACAAAATTTCCATTTTGTTGCCGTTTTAAAACCTGCACCGCCTCGACCGCGCAGACCGGATTGCTCAAGTTCGGATAAAGTTTCTTTAAGGCCGCGTTTAAACGTGGCTTGCAGTGCAGAACCTTGGTTAATTGACTGGTTTAGTAAGAGTCCGGGCTTGATGATATTGTCTTCAACCAGAAATAAATTGTCAGGCCATTCATTGAGTGGTTTTTGTTGATTAATTAAATCAGTGATCAGGTCTATCCGTTGGTGATCAAGATGAGTTAACGCATGGCCATTAACCAAGCCAGCTGGACCTTGATCACACATGCCGGTACAGGACGTATTATCCAAACTAACTACGCCATCTTGCCTAACCTCACCAACAGCAACATTTAGCTTTTTTGATAAATAATCGATTAGACTTTTTTTGCCCAACATGTGATCGGTAATGGAATCACTGATCAAAATTTCGTATTCTCCATGCGGTGACAAATGAAAAAAACTGTAAAATTCAACGACACTGATGATCTGGGTACGGGGGGTCTTTAACAATTCCGCCAACTGCTCTATCGCAGCTTCTGGAATGTAATGATAATGTGTTTGAATTGACCGTAAAATGTCCAGTAAATGGGTTGATTGATAGCGATGTGTTTCTGCGAGATCCTGAATAAATTTTGTCATTTTATTGCCCTAGGCTGATCTTTATGAATACTACCTCATTAATTATAGTGTATTGTAAACCCAAGTCACCAAAAATAGATTAAATTTAAAGTGCCTCCTTGTTATTGGAGGATATCTAAGAAAGTAGATAACCATCTTTTGCATGATTTTTTATGCCATCCAAGTACTTACATCAATTAGCTCAACTTATAGCAAAGTTTCAGTTATTCCATAAAACTAACTCTTTTTAATTGATTGATGAAATACATAAATTATCCTTGATAGATTTACCTTTTATCAGAT
>Ga0268283_1001142_pt1 | contig 13430 bp, 18 predicted proteins | sample saktaG_13_FD_190140 | JGI IMG/M metagenome (GOLD analysis project Ga0268283, IMG submission 190140) | Saline water microbial communities from Sakinaw Lake, British Columbia, Canada - sak_2013_06_06_36m | ecosystem: Environmental > Aquatic > Non-marine Saline and Alkaline > Saline ... | reverse complement strand
TACCATATCTGTATATGCTGCATTTTCGCAGGACGTTCGGGATGGATAAGGATCGTGTAGGTATAAATCGGCTACCTTTCTAAATAAATTTTCACCAATTAATACCAAGTAAGGAATAATTGCGTATATTTGTAGAACATTTAGTCCAAGCCAGTGAACAAGAACTTTTCATACCCTTATCAGCATCGCCCACTACCTCCTGGCTTGGACTCCTTCGGTATGGGCTTTGCTTTTAGGGGTTTTATAACTTAATTTATATGGCTAAAGAATCTCTATACTTCACCCATGATTACGGAGCCAGGAATGACCCGAAGTTAATAAATTTACAAATTAAGCATGGAATGACAGGAATAGGTTGTTATTGGTGCTTGGTTGAAATGCTTTTTGAGCAGGGCGGTGAAATACCACTTGATTACGATCGTATAGGATTTACACTTAGAACTGATACGAACGTAATAAAATCTATAATTGAGGACTTTAACCTGTTTATATTTGCAGACAATCTAATTAGTTCAAAATCAGTAATTAAGCGAATTGAAATCAGAAACGAAAAAAGTTTAAAGGCAAAAGAATCTATAAATTATCGTTGGAATCAATACAAACGTAATACGAACGTATCAGATAACGATACGAACGTAAACGAAAATGATACTATAAAGGAAATAAAAGAAAGAAAGAAAATAAAAGAAAAGAACGCTTTTTTAAATTTTTCTCCTGAACCAAAATTGACTCCGGCACAAGTTTTAGATTCTATGTCAAAACGATATTAATATGAAACAACTCAAAGATAAGCAAGACGAAAATATTAAATACCAGACTGAACTACTGGCAATGATTCTTAATAACGATTCTGTTTATATAAAATCAATAGATGTTATTCGCTCCGATATGTTCACCGATACAAGGCGAATAATATTTGACACATATGTTAAAATGATTCAGGAATCTAAACATCCTGACAGTGTTTCAATATCAACACATTCAAACGTTCCATTAGAAGAGGTTTTGAAAATAGCAACTACATATTCAGGAACACCGATGCGATTAGATGCTTTGCTTTATGAACTTTTCGACTATATGGCAAAATCAAAACTTATGCAGCTTGGTAGTAATATTTCACAACAGGTACAGGCTGGATCAAAATATGAGGATATTATCAGTATTGTTAATGATACGCTAAGAAAGCTTGAACTTGGAAATAGTTCTCAGGTAATTACAATGGAACAAGGTGTACAATCACTACTTACAATTATAAATAATAACAGAAAGGATAATGCTGAAATTACAGGAACACCAACCGGATTTGAAATGTTAGATAAGCATATGGGCGGATTACAACCAACTGATTTAATTATATTGGCAGGTGAAATATCACACGGTAAAACAGCACTTGCACTTTCAATGATGTATAATTCAGCAGTTTTATACGGTAAACGATGTGGAATAATATCGCATGAAATGTCACCTGAGCAACTAATGAGCCGATTTGCAGCCTATACAACACATATAAGTGCAAAACAAATGCTTATATCAAAACTAACAGATGAACAGGTTACTATATTTTCCGAGAGAATCGGAACACTTGTAAAGGCAAATATATTTATACAAGACTATATAAAGCGCGAATTATCAGACACATTGGCAGCTGTAAGGCTTATGGTTATGCAACATAAAATAAACTATGTTGTTATTGAAAATGCCGGGAATATAAACGTAAAGGGTAAATTTGGCGATGAAGAAAGAACGGCTGAAATATCAAAATCATGTAAATCACTGGCCCTTGAATTAAAAATACCAATAATATTAATAAGTCACCTTGCAAGGGAACGTGATGGTAAAAAAGTTCAACCAGATATACACAGATTAAAGCATTCGGGACAACTCGAACAGGATGCTGATGTAGTTTTGTTTATTTATAGGCCTGAGCTTCATGGTTTTGATGTGTTTGAATGTGACAAAAGCATACCCGCAAAGGGGCGAGCAAAACTTTATTTCGGTAAAGGGCGGAATTATGGAACGGCTGTATCTTATCCTGAATTTTTGGAAGAACTTGTTTTGTTTCGTGACTTTAAACAAACAGCACACAAAGCATATGTTATACCATCAAAATTAGACTTCTAATGACAACTATGATAAGTGAAATAATACTACTTGAACTTGAAGCACTTAAAAATAAAAAGCTGCTTATAGAAAAATATTCAGGGTGCGATGACCCCGTTTCTCAAATTATAACACAAGATTCAAGATGTGCCATTAAGCAAATTCAGGAATCAATTAAATATTTTTGTTCATTATGAAGCTGAACCTCCTCCCCACCACCACCCCACGAAAAAAGAAACCCGCCTCATACCCAATGTCTCAGGCAGACAAAGATTCGCTGAAACAACTTAAAGATATGGCACTGGATAATATTTCACCAACATTGCCATACCGGGAATCATTTGTGCATGATTATAAACCGAACACAGCAAACGGACTCAGGCGTGCCATAGTAGACTGGCTTAAATTCGACGGTCAGCAAGGAGAACCGATTAATGTAACCGGCAAAATGGTTGACAACACAAAGAAAGTAACTGACATCATGGGATCACAGCGAATTATCGGATCAGTAGAATATCAGAAAACAACAATGGTACGAGGTTCAGCGGATATTTCAGCGACAATTGAAGGGCGTTCCGTTAAAATCGAATTAAAAATAAACAGTGACAGACAGTCACATGATCAGAAAGATTACCAGGCATCTGTCGAACGGGCTAAAGGAGTATATGTCATAATAAAGACAATATCAGGATGGGCGGAGTGGTATAAACAATACAAGACCTCGTTATCGGTACAGACAGAATTATTCACTTAAATAAATAAACACTATGGAAATCAAAGGAAAAGTAATCGCAGTATTACCCCTCGTTACCGGTCAAGGTAAAAATGGAGAATGGAGAAAACAGGAATTTGTTGTCGAAATACCGGCAGATCATTATCCTAATAAAGTATGCCTTTCCTTATGGGGCGATAAGATCATTCCACTATCAATCGGACAGCAGGTAACAGTTCAATTCGATATTGAGAGCAGGGAATATAACGGACGCTGGTTTACAGAATGCAAGGCATGGAAGATTGAATCTTCTGGTGCTGCCAATCCAGCACAATCCGTACAGCAGCAGTACCTGGCTGACGCTAATCAGGGCGGTGGACCGCCACTGCCTAATACATCGGGAGCTAAGGACGATCTTCCATTCTAGCCATGTACATCGTCGGATTCAAACACAACGGAAACGGTATCGACTGGCTGCGTGATCCTATTCATGCAGTCAGTTATAGCCATATTAAAGACTATGAGAACGAAGCTGGCCCCGAATGTGATGCTGTTATCAGGCAACAGGGTATATTGCAGTACAGGGGTGGGAAAGTACCTACATTGATAAATTATGAAGTAAGGATAAGATTCATACGATGCAGATAGAACCCAGCCACCTAATCGAAATCGCCTTTACCGTTTGGAATATCAAAGCCTCCAGCGCACTTGTAAAACACCAGGGGGCAGCAAGTACCAATATACCGAGGGCGAGGCATCTGGCATATTATCTTCTCAACAAGCATACCGATTTATCCGTTCGTGAGATGGCGCAAATATTTGATGACTTCCCGGCAACAGCTGGATCAGGGCTTGAATCTGCACGGCTGGCAATAGAAACCAACTTTATAACATGGAAGAACCAGGCGATGCGAAATAAATATTTAGAGGCGGTGAATATAATTAACGAAATGTAAGTATATTTGCAGTAATTAATCAAGAATTAATCAAGAATGGCAAGAATAGGAGGAACACCGGAAAACTTAAAACCACAAAAGAAGGGCGAACCAGGCCACAACCCAAACGGAAGGCCGCCTGATGTTGATCTAAAGTCCTTATTATCAAAGTATGACGGTGATCTTGATGGAGTTGTAGCCGCATTAGTTGCCCAGGCAAAGAAAGGAAATATCAAAGCTATACAGGAATTATTTGATAGAAAGTTTGGTAAAGTTCCGCAAAATATCGGACTATCTGGAAACTTACATACAACCGTCGAACCTATCCATTTGACTGATGAACAGTTTGAAAAGGCACTAAACGCGATTAAGCCTAAATAAATGGATATTGAAAAATCATTATTATTCTCATTAGCCAGACGTAACTTTTGGGCTTTTTGCGTTTATATTGATTCTGATTTTTTCTATGCAAGGCCGTTCTTTTGGGATGTAGCTAATCTTTTTCAATCCGTTATCAACAACTACAAATCCAGCACCTCAATATCCGTCGGTGTTTCCATGCCTCCCCGCTCCGGAAAATCTTATATCACTTCATTATTCGCTGCCTTCTGGCTGGCACAATTCCCGGAGTTGTCAGTGATGCGTAACTCATGCACCAGCTCACTATATCAGAAATTTTCATACGACACCCGGGAAATAATCCGATCCGTAAAGTTCCGCGAGGTATTTCCTGAAATCCAATTACAATCTGACCGGCAGAACCTTGACGGGTGGAGCCTATCAACATCGAAGCAAGTCGGTTATTTCGGGGCTGGTGTTGGCGGAACAATTATAGGATTTGGGGCAAATATAGCTATAACAGACGACCTGTATAAATCAATGCAGGATGCTTTGAGTAGCAATACAAATGCGTTTGTAAAGTTGTGGAAGGAATCGGCACACGACAGCCGGAAAGAAAAGAACTGCCCGGAAATATTTATAGGTACTCGATGGACTAAAGATGACATTATCGGGGAGGCAACGGATAAAGGACACTTTCATAAGGCTATTAGCATACCGGCTTTGATTGATGGAAAATCATTTTGCGAAGATGTAAAAAGTACAGCCGAGTATTTGCAGATTAGGGAACGTATAAGTAAATCAACATGGAACGCTGAATATATGCAGAATCCTTTGAGTTTAGAGGGGCTGTTGTTACCGTTGGAATCTTTGCACTTTTCAAATCTATCAACAGAGGAGGTACAGTTCAGCTTCGCCGTTGGTGATCCTGCCGACCGTGGCGGTGATAAGTATTCAATGCCGTTTATAAATGTGATAGAACACGAAGGAAGTATAGCCTGTTTCGTTCGTGATGTGATTCATTCGACCGATGGTATAGAATCCAACACTTACAGGATTCTGGATAAGTGCAACGATAACAGAACAGAGCAGATATTTGTCGAATCAAATGGAGTAGGACTTGCAGCGGTGCTGCTGATTAAAAAACAGTTAGGCGAACATCGGAAGTTATCGGCATTCCCATCGACATTAAATAAAGAGGTCAGGATATTGAGCCACTACGAATTTGTGCAAAAATATTTCATATTCGACAAATCGAAATATGAAAACGTGCAGGAATACCGGGACTTTATTAACGACCTGACAAGCTACACGAAAACAGGCGACAACAAAAACAAAAAGGATGCTATTGATGTATTATGTTCGGCAGCTTCGATTATCAAAATTAAGTATAAAAAAATATTGTATGGGTAGTAATCCAAAACGGTACAATATTTTTATTTTAGTACAAAGTACCAAATTGACAAAACTTATATATCTTTGTACCAAAATGGTAATAAATGAGTTTACTGTCAAAGTGGTTCGGCAAAGTTAAAGGCATAGATTACTATGAGGGTCAGGAATACAATACATCACAAGTAGGTTCAATCCAGATACCTGACAGCCTGAAAGACGATAACGCATTTACGCTGGCTAATACCGTTTCAGAATTATATTATCCTATTGATTTTTATGCAGATCGCTCTAGCAAGTTACGTTTTTTTATAGCTGATAATAACGGCAAAGAGTTAATAAATTCAGAATATAACAGATTTATTAACGATATAAACCCAATTTATTCTTTTTCTGATTTAGTTTATCAATACGTATTTAGTTATCTTGCAGATGGCAATGGAATTACCCATGTAACCGTTCCTTCCTCATATCGCAAACCTTCCACTTCGTCAATTAGCCGGATGGACGTTTTACAGCCTGACCTTATAGACATTGACGAGTTTACCAATATATCAACACTTTCAATCAGTTCATTAAACGACCTTATACGTCGGATACGGTACAATGATAATACTTTACAAACTAATTATCTGGATATTACCCGCGTTCGTATTGACACATTAGATCAATCGAGGCGAGAATATTCAAATGTACTTTGCAAATCACCTCTATACAAGGCAAAACGAAACATAGATAATTTGCTTGCCACTTACTCAGCAAGATATAACGTTTATGCAAACAACGGGTCAGCCGGTTATCTGGTTAAGAAATCGACAAGTGCGAATAACTTATCAGAAATAGTTGATCCGACAACCAGACAAACAATACTTGATGACATAAACCAGCGCAACGGGATAACAGGCCGCCGGAACTTCTGGGGTATTTCATCCGTGCCTCTTGAGTTCATTAACACGCTGGCAGACATTCAGAAGTTAATGCCGTTTGAAGAAACACTTGAAAACTCGATAAAGATAGCCTCTATATATCAGATCCCGCCGGAACTTATACCACGCAAAGATCAAACGACATTTAACAATAAGTCAGAGGCGGAGAGGTCAGTATGGGAAAACGGTATAATGTCAGTAGTGCAGGTTGTTTGCTCAAACTTCACTAAGGCTTTATATCTGGATAAATCAGGGGTGCAGATCATGGCAGACTATTCGACGGTTAGCAGTCTGAAACAGGATAAGAAAGTACAGGCAGAAGCAGATAAAGCAGTAACTGATAATCAGCTTGCATTATACGAAAAAGGAATAATAACATACAATTCATTCTTACTTGCGATAGGGCAAGAGGCCGTTTCAGATGGTGATAATTATATTTATGATCGTACAAAAGTACCTTATGCTGTAAAGTTGGGAGTAGGTGGAACACAGGCTATGCAGACATTATTAAGCGATCCTAATTTAGACGCAACTACGAAAAAAAATGCATTGATAGTGATTTTTGGATTAACAGATCAAGAAGCTGGACAAATAATAACTCAGTAAAATGGAAAAGGATAAACCACAAGACCGCAGCATTTGCCGGGCAATGATTCAAAATTCAGAATCTGATCAATGGGATTTTGAATGTATTGCCGTACCTTCTGAAAATGGGCAAATGCGTTACTCATACGAAAATAACGAGTACTTCATGCAGGTGCTAAGAACAGGTAAAGAAAATATTATAACAGATCGTTTGGATTCTGGCATTCCTTTGTTCGATAATCACCCCTGGGACAACGCAGCCGAAAACACACTTGGCATCACAGTTGCATATAACTTTACGGATAAGGGCATTGTGGTTCGTTGCAAGTTTGGCGCAAGGGCTGAAGAAGAATTGAAACTTGACGTAAAGAACGGGATTATAAAAACTGTTTCCATTGAAGGAACTATCAGTAACTATACAGTTGAACGTAAACCCGGCATGATACCAGTTTATTACGCCGATTTATGGGAGCCTGAATCGCTATCATTCGCTCCAGTACCAAACGACATAGCCGCTCAAATTGAAGTGAAGCGGGCTATACAAAAACAGATTGAAATCCCGAAAGCGGACAAATCAATAAGTAAATCATTAACTACTAAATTTTAATCAAAATGAAAAAAGAAGATTTCATGAAGATCGTTCGCTCGAAGGCAAAAGACACTTTGACCGAACAAGACGAAAACTTTTTCGGTGCTATCGGAGAAGCTGTTGAATCGGCAATGAATGCTGAATCAATCCAACGTGGCAAAGAGCTTGAAGCTATAGCCACCAAACTCGGCACTGTTGCTGAAGGTCAGAGCATGGCTGATGTAATCCGCAATATGGCTACACAGATCGACCTGTTGGAAAAGAAAGCACAACGCGGCTTTACAGGTGATGAAAAATACAAACTGAAAAGCCTGTTGGAAGCAAAGAAAGAAGACATCCAGCGTGCTCGTCAGGGTGGTAATCCTTGGAGCATCGAATTTAAAGCCAAACGTGCCGCATCTGCTTTGATGCAGACTACCACCGTTCTTACCGGAGCATCTGCCGTTAACACAACGAACCTGTTTGATGACATGGAACTCGTTGTTATCGAGTTCCCCAAAAACTTTATCCTTGACGGTATCAACTCCCGCCAGGTTGCCAAAGTACCACAGACAATACAGCGCAAAGAGCAGATTGCCGCTGGTGTTGGTGTACCTACCACAGTAAGTGAAGGTGCAGTGAAACCACTTGTTGATAAGAAATTCACATGGAAATACGACACCCGCGTAAAATATGCCGGACGTATCGAAATGACAGAAGAGACAGAAATAGACTTCGATCAGTTGGTACTGCAAATTATCAGCATGTTTGAGGACGAAGTTATCCGCACATGGCAGGACGGTGTTCTGGCTGCTATACTTGTATGGGCTGCCACATACACATCAACCGTACTTGACGGAGCTATAAACAATCCAGGCGTTTATAACGTAATCGGGGCCGGCGTTCTTCATGTACGCAATAACCTCTATGAGCCTGATGTAGTTTTCCTGAATCCTGGTGATGTTGCAAAAATGGTTTACATGCAAGACAACAACGGAAACCAGATGTTCATTCCTGAAGCGTTGCAGTTTGCCGGACTTACCCCGTTTATCAGCACAAAGATTGCAGCCGGCAAAATCTTGATCGGAACCAAACGGACCGTTAAAGAGCAGCACGGAAACTTCATTATCCGTAAAGGTGTACACGGTGATCAGTTCATCGAAAACGAATCTACTATCGTAGGTGAAATTTTCTCAATCCTGTCACTTCCGACACAATCGCAGCCTTCATGGATTTACCTGGACATTGCAACCGTTACCGCTGCACTTCAAAAAGTGTAATCAATGGCTAAGTCAAAGAAGATAACAGGGGCGGCAGTTATAGCCGCTCCATTATCACCCGAAATGCCAGCATCGGGGAACGTGACAATAATTTTGTTCAGCGACAATAAAGAACACGAAGTATCACAAGAACTGGCAAAAACATTAATTAACAAATCATTTGCAAAACTCAAATAATTATGAAAAAGCTGATTTTAATACTTTCGTTAATGTTTGCCTTTGCCTATTCTCAGGCGCAAACAAGATTGACATTCACACCAGCCTCAAACGATTCAGTTGTTGGGGCCGTAACAAAATACTGTACTTTGGCTGCCCCAATAACAGGCAGATGGAATGGTGTTTTGGAGGTGGCGATAACCCCATCGTTATCCAGCTCTGACAGTACTCATATATGGATTGAAGCAAGCCAGAACGGAACGCAATGGTATCAGGTAAAGAGTACTTTCGGTATTCCGTTACTGAATGTCGGTACTGTTTATGCCTCCGGTCATGCACTTGAATATAAGGCTCGAATGGGAACGTCAGCCGCCTCTTGGTTATGGTCGCCTCAGTTCTATTTTAATGCACCATATTACAGAATTGCAGTCCAGCACTTTAAGGCTGCAACATCCATTAAAATAACCAGGGCCGCAATTTATTTAAAGAAGTAAACAATGTCTTTTACTGACAGTACATATTATATTAACGATATAAACCTGACTATCGGGACTTATAGCGACATTCAGCAAAGTATAGATAAGTATGAAAAAGAGGTCTTAATCGGACTGCTTGGTTATACTCTATATACTGAAATGATGGTTGCTTATGCCGATTCGATAGATACTGTTCCGGTTGCACTTCCTCAGAAATGGGATAGGCTTATAAATGGTTATATCTATGATTATAACGGTACAACTATTCGATGGAACGGGCTAAAGAATACAGATAAGGTTTCTTTTCTTTCATATTATGTGTACTGTCAGTATTTGAAAGCTAATCAGTTTCCACAGGCTCAGGCCGGAACCGTACAGCCTAAAAATGAAAATAGCGTTGTTGTTGATGGAATTGCGAATCATACAGCGGCATGGAATAGGTTTGTGGCTGAATACTATAACTGCTGGCAATTCCTGTTTCAATACGAAACTGATTATGTTGATTTTTTCAGGTACACCAAACGATATGAATTTACTAACTCATTCGGCATATGACATTCCCTAACGTTGTTGACATAATCGGAAATGTGGTGGCTAAATGTCGGGCAACTGGCAGCGATGTTCCATATTACGAGTATGGACATCCGTTAGAAATCGTAAATACTTTGATGGAAAAGGATAGCAATTCTGTTTGGAAGCTAAAGAAATACCCTGCAATATTCCTATTTCACGACTTTGAGGAAGATCGCACTAAGTTTGAATCGAAATGCAAGATAAAAATTATTATCGTTACCGACACAAAGCCAGGATGGAAAGCTAAAGATCGGTATACAAACGTTTTCAATCCTAAACTTTTACCGCTTGCAGAACAATTCTTATATTATATGCAGCGATCTTCAGATCTTCGATTCTTAGGTGATTATAAACTAAAGATATACCCATTTTGGGGGAGCGAAGCAGATAAGAACGTTGCTAATGATTACGCTGATGCTATTCAATTAAGCGAAATGGAAATAACAACTTTTGCAACCTGTTAACGATGTGCTACAACTGCGGAGAAAAAGAGAAGCTAATACAAACGATTGATAGCCTTTTATCAGTTGATAAACAACGATGGGCATTAATCAAAAATAAATCCGGTAATCTGGAAGTAATACCGGAAAAGTCACTTGCCAAACTTCCGAAAGAAAACGAAGTAATTTATAAACTTAATACCTAAAAACAATGACACAAATCAATTCATGCGGGGCTTTTCTTTCGTCCGGATTAGGTGACTGTAATTCCCGCTTCCAGCCGATTATCGGGCTGTTGATTTCTGCAAAGAATACAAAATATTCAGCAGCAGAATTGGCAACGATTGCCAAAACTAAAACCAATGTCAGCCTGGCTGCCGGGGTTGTTTCTATTTACATCCCTATTTCGGGATTTAAAGACAACACTGCCGCACCGTCTCCCGAAACATCAGCAACAGGAGTAAAGAGCATTTTTACTTCGCAAGTTCCTGATATTGAAGTTTACCTCGACCGTACATTTGATGACCTTCGCACCTTCTGGAATCTTAACAGTACTATTGTTGAAGTTGAAATGATTACCCAGGATCGTATGCGTTTGATGACCCCTATTTCAAACGGTTACTGGAAAGGATTTCGCGGACAGATTTACACCCCGTACGGTTTTCCTAAGTTTGATAACAACCAGGAAGCACACCCTATTTTCATTTACTTCAAAGACATTTCTGAGTTTATGGTAATGGAAGCCTTACCGATGAACTATTCAGGATCAGAAATTGAGGCACTTGTTCCAGTTGGATTGAACCTTCGTGCAACCGGGGCTTACAACGGAACATCAGGGGTAATAAATCTGAAAGCAACAAATCGCGGATCTTCGGTTGGTTATGCCGGACTTGATGTTTATGTAGTTATTGATTCAAATGTGGCAGGTGCAACCGTAACCGGAACAGCCGGGACAGATGGAAGTTATGCCGTTTCTGCACTAAAGAATACAACTGAAAAACTTGTCGATGGTGAATACGTTACTATTCAGATGAACAAAACGGTTTCGACATACGCCAGATACATAACTAATCCATTAAGGATTGATGGAGTAACAGCGTAAATTATTAGGTTGGTTGAGGTTTCAAAGGGGGAGTAAACGCAGGTTGAAACCCCTTTTTAATAAATAATTATTATGGGCGCACTCCACGACTTCAGAATCCGGCATCATAATTTTGCTAAAAATATCAATAAGTACGTTGAAGGAATAGTCGATGACAATCAAAGCCTATTAGATTTGAACCGTTCACAATTGAAGGATGAGCATAAGACAACGAATGATACTCCAATAGTCCCTCCGTATAGCTCTGGATATGCACAGTTGAAAGGATTTAAAACCCCTAATTTGTTTTTCTCAGGTGATATGTTTAATGAAATGTCAATAGCTGCAAAAGGTAAAAAGTACTTTATAAAATCCGGTGTTGATTATTTCAGTAAGTTAATTGCAGATTATAAAGATACTTTCGGAATTGCTAAGAGCAAACAAGCGAAAGCGCAAAAAATAACAACCGATCAGTTAACAGAAGAATACAAAACAGTATGCTATTCCAAATAATCCATACCCTCCAATCTATGACCGTTCGTCAGTATGCACAGTACGAACGTGAAAAAGATTTTAAATACCTTTTCATTCGTTGGAATTGGATTCCTGTTTGGGTTGTACGGAAACAGATTGAACTTTTTACAGAATCGTTTAATAAGGTTTTTTCACCAGATCAATCAGGCGAATTATACCGGAACATTGATAAGCTGCTATTTCAAAACAAGCTAACTATCATGCAAGCGTTATTCGATGCTATTCGGTTACATTTAACGCAGAAGGTAGAAATTGATCTACTTAAACAAAAGCTAAAATTAAAAGTTGAACCAGATCTGGCATTACTCGAATACTTAAACCAGGTAACTGATATTTGTGGAATTGAAATTAAAACTCTTGAAGATGTTAATGTTTTCCGCGATCAGATCGAACAAAGCATTGATAAGTTTATTGAGATGTTCCCGAATAAAAAACCTACTAAGGGAGTAACTATAATGGAACTGTTTTATCTATATTGCTCAGTTATGGAAGTAAATCCAGACTATACAGATATGAGATTGACAGAATTTGCAGAACTGAAACACCAGGCAGAGGAAAAGAGCAAACGTATGCAGGAACAACTAAAGAAAAAGTAAAATGGCCGAAATATCTGAAATTGTTTCTCAAAAAGCTATCGACAGCATTCTTGCAGCGGATAAGGCTATTGTCGGATTTGATGACAATATGCAGAAGTCCCTTCGTGCATTGAATGACTTTACCAAAGAACTAAAGAAAAACGGGGTTACTTTAAAAGAATTTGTCAACGCCTCGAAAAATATATCTGATGAGCAGAAAAAAATTAACGCTGAAACAAAAAAGGCTGAAAAGATACAGCAGGATGCAGCGAAAGCAACTAAGGCACAGGAAGCAGCAACGGCTAAGTTGATTCAGAAGGAGAAAGAACATAATGATGCATTGAAATTGGAGGTTAAAAGTATCACGGACGCACAGCGTCAAAACAAAGCATTAACACAGGAAAGGAACAAATTAAACATATCAACAGAAGAAGGTAAGCGAAAACTAAAGGAATATAACGATACATTAAACAAAAATACAGAATTTATAAGAGTCAACAATTCAGAGGCCGGAAAACAGGGTATGAATATTGGTAATTACCAAAGTGCATTAAACGGCGCAAAAGCGGCACTCGGACTATTTGCCGCAGGAGTAGCAGCACTTAGCGGAACTTTAGCATTTGGCAAAACTGTAATTGAATCAACCGGAGCGGCCACAAAAGAGTTTAAGAAAATAACAACAGGAATAACATGGGCATGGGATGAGTTTAAAAAATCAATAGCAACAAGCGATTTCTCAAACCTGTTAAGTAATATGG
>Ga0268283_1001141_pt1 | contig 13442 bp, 8 predicted proteins | sample saktaG_13_FD_190140 | JGI IMG/M metagenome (GOLD analysis project Ga0268283, IMG submission 190140) | Saline water microbial communities from Sakinaw Lake, British Columbia, Canada - sak_2013_06_06_36m | ecosystem: Environmental > Aquatic > Non-marine Saline and Alkaline > Saline ... | reverse complement strand
TGCTGTCCTGGATTTTTGTGATGCGTATTTTTATGATCATCACTTCCATCGTTTCATTTTGGATCAATGGCGCCATCAGCAAGGCAAAATACAGCCATGTAGATGATCTGGATTTCGAAAAACCGCTGACTTCCCTCGTGTGGATTACTTCACTCCTTTCAATTGCAGTGACTTTTATCATCAGTTATTTTACCATCAGCAACCTTCCAGACAATCTCTGGATCACTTTATCAGTCATTATCAGCGCTGGAACCCTCGGGGCTGCCCTGATACCTGAATTTACCAAAATTTTTACAAGTCCGAAGTCGACTCATGTCAGGGAAGTGGTAGTCGCATCAAAGGAAGGAGGCGCTTCGCTTAATATCCTTTCCGGACTGGTTGCAGGAAATTTCAGCGCTTTCTGGCAGGGGATGGTATTTTTTCTGCTCATGTTTGTCGCCTATTTTGCCAGCACTTTCGGCTTGAATAATTTTATGATCTACCCCTCAATTTTTGCGTTCGGCCTGGTTGCGTTCGGGATGCTCGGGATGGGTCCGGTGACCATTGCTGTGGATAGTTACGGACCTGTGACCGACAATGCACAATCCATTTATGAATTATCCCTGATCGAGGAAATTCCAGGCATTGAAGCTGAAATTGAAAAGGATTTCGGTTTCAAACCTGATTTTGAGAAATCAAAACATTACCTTGAAGCCAATGATGGAGCCGGAAACACATTTAAAGCCACCGCCAAACCAGTATTGATAGGTACTGCGGTTGTAGGTGCCACCACCATGATTTTTTCCCTGATTCTGGTCATTAAAAATTCGCTGGGTATTCAGCCCGAACAGGTACTAACCCTGCTGAACCCTTATACCATACTGGGGTTCCTGTTAGGAGGTGCAGTCATTTACTGGTTCAGCGGCGCTTCCATCCAGGCTGTTACCACAGGTGCAAGCCGGGCTGTTGCCTATATCAGAGATAATATCAATCTGGACCCCAACGCTCCCAAAAAAGCCGACACAGCCAAGTCAAAAGAGGTGGTCCAGATCTGTACGGTTTATGCCCAAAAGGGGATGTTAAATATTTTCATCGCCATTTTCTCTTTTGCACTGGCTTTTGCCTTCCTTTCCTCCCCTACGGGACTCACCGAATCGATGTCGGGAGAAGAAAAACTGAATTTCGCCTTACCGGTCTCGCTTTTTGTAAGCTACCTCATCTCGATCGCCTTTTTCGGACTGTACCAGGCGATCTTTATGGCCAATGCCGGTGGAGCATGGGACAATGCCAAAAAAGTAATTGAAGTGGACATGAAAGAAAAGGGGACTGAACTGCATGCTGCTTCGGTCGTGGGCGATACGGTCGGAGATCCTTTTAAGGATACCTCCTCCGTAGCGTTGAACCCGATTATTAAATTCACCACCCTTTTCGGACTGTTAGCCATGGAAATTGCCCTCTCGGTACATTTCAGGGAAGTTGCACATTACGTAGGAATTGTTTTCTTTGCAGTAGCGTTATATTTTGTGTATCGTTCTTTTTATAAAATGCGGATAGACAAAAAGAAGTGATAACTGCTAACAAGGTTAAATTCAGAAATTTTCAGTCTCATATAGCGGATTATCTGCGAAATAAAAAGGTTGTCTTCAGGGCAGCCTTTTTATTTTTAAAAATTCGTACTTTTCTGAGGCAACCTTCAGTGGATTAAGTGTTATTATTAAGCGAAGCTATACACCGCGTCTATCATCTGATATGGGAGGAGAAGTCAGAGTCAAATACGAAATTGAATCTTTGTACGACCAGTATGCTCCTTTGCTTTTAGGTCTGTGTAAAAGGTACTGCGGGAACATTGAAGATGCTGAAGACGTTCTCCATGACGGGTTTATAAAGATTATTAAAAACCTTGATAAATTCCAGGAACGTCCTTCGGGAACATTTATAGCCTGGATGAAACGGATCATGGTAAATACCGCACTCAACCATATCCGGGACCATTCAAAAGAAAGGAATGTGTTTTCATTGGATCCTTATCAGGAAATAATGGAAATGCCCGATACAGGCGAAGAAGCACCGTTCGGAGAACTTGACGGTGTTTTTAGCAAAGCGCTTCTTCAGGAAATGATCTCCGCACTTCCTCCCGGATACCGAACGGTCTTTAATCTGTATGTATTTGAATCATATTCCCATAAGGATATAGCAACGGTTCTTGATTGTTCAGAGAGCACTTCCAAATCACAGCTATTTAAAGCAAGAGCTTTGCTTAAAAAAAATTTACAATCAGTTTTGAACAAAAAATTGTATCAAAATGAAAAAAGATAAGCATCCCATTGATGATTTTTTCAGGGAGGCATTAAAAGATCATGAAGTCATTCCTTCGGATTCAGCAAGAGCTGATTTTCTGGAAGAAGCTTCAATGTATGTCAGGAAAAAACCATTTCTCCGGAAATGGACCATTTCCCTTTCCCTTATTCTCCTTTTCGCCATCCTGGGCATATTTTTCTATTTTACCTTTTCAAACAAATCATCAAAAGCGTATTCCCCTGCTGAAAATAATCCCGGCAATATTGAAAACACAAGCACTGTTGAAACAATAAAGGAAGATGGAATGTTAAATGCTTACCCTAAACCACCCCAGATAAATAATTTGAGTGTAAAATCAACAAAGGTCTTCAAAACGGGGGCTACCATGGTGGATGAAAATATTTCAACCGTAAGAAAAAATGAACCTCTGGATGAAATTATTGAAAATCCACAAACCGTAACCGAAGAAATGTCCCCCGAGTCCGGATTGACCTTAAAAAATCCGGAAATCCCAGGCAGTGTTTCCGACAGTCCTCCCCATGACACCCTCAGCCGATCCTTGTCGGACCTTCAGGAACTGCCTGCTGCAAAACCCGACAGCATTCAAAACAGCATCCACGCGATGATAAAATCAGGTGTCCCTGAAATATGGCCGGAACGGGAATGGAGAATCAGTGCAGGTCTTTATTATGCTCCTGAGTGGATGTTCAATACATTGGAAGGAACCAAGCCGGCTACAAATTTCGGCATTGAAGGAACCTTCAGAATTGGACCGTATTCCATACGCACCGGAGCCGGTTTATCCATTACAAAAGGAACCAATCAACTGGCCATCGAATATCAGGATTATCTTGGCAGTTATATGAAACTTGACTCCATGACCTTCGCCTGGGATGAACAGCATTATTACCTGATCCCCACTTATTTCCTGACACATCAGGATGTTTTTGACAGCCTGATGAAATTGGATAATGCCAAAGTGATCAAACGGTATACCTATTTACAGATTCCCCTTATTCTGGGTTATGATTTTTTAAGATATCTAAGTTCAACTAATAAATGCAAAAGAGTGTAAACGGAAAAGGGAAAGCGAGCTAGAAGAAAAAGCCCTACCTTCCCTTTGCATAAATTCCACTCTATGCATGGTAAATTTAATCAAATTACAAACGTTGAGCGACATCAGATTAAAGTTTTATTGGATAGTGAGTTTTCGTTCTTTGAAATAGCCAAGAAACTTAACCGATCTCCTTCGACCATCACCAGGGAAATCCATCGCAACACACCCAAACGGGGAAGAGGTTACGGGATCTACAATCCTAACAGGGCACAAATCAAGACTGAACTCCGGCATACTGGCAAATTCAAACATCGAAGGCTTACGCCAGAGATCAGACAGGAAATCTGTCGCGGCATTATTGAAGATTGGAGCCCTGAACAGATTGCCGGCCGTGCTGCGAAGGAAGGAAAACCGATGGTGAGCCATGAGACGATCTATAAGCTCGTTTATAAAGATCGTCGAAATGGCGGTCAACTTTTTACTCACCTTCGTCGCAGACACCGAACCAGACGCAAACGAAAGAACCTTTACGATAATCGTGGCATCATTCAAAACAGGGTGTTCCTTGACAGAAGGCCGGTTGCCGCTAATAATAAGTCCAGGATCGGTCATTTTGAAGGGGATACCATTGTCGGAAAGAACCACAAGGGGGCTATTGTGACGCTTACTGAAATGAAAACAAAATATCAGTTCATGTTTAAGGTTCGAGAACGTAGTGCAGATGAGGTCCAATATGCGATTGAGATGCTTCTTGGCAATCATTTTTCCTGGATAAAGACCTTGACCGTTGATAATGGAAAAGAATTTGCCTGCCATGAAAAGATTGCTTCTGACCTGCCTCTTACAGTCTTCTTTTGTGATCCTTACTCCCCATGGCAGCGTGGATTGAATGAAAACCAAAATGGATTGATCAGACAATATCTACCTAAAAGTACCTCGTTCGAAAACCTTATGACTCATGATATAGATTTGATTGCGGCTCGATTAAACAATCGACCCAGAAAAACCCTCGGGTTTGAAACGCCCAAAGAGGCGTTGAATAAATATCTTTGTAAAAGAAATTTTGCATTTATCAATTGAATTCAGCATATAAAAAAATCTCGGTGGGGGTACGTTTAGGGCCTGTCCTTTCGATTTTAATGGCTTCAAAAAAGATCAGTGGAGAATACGATCCCGAAAAAAAGCAAATCATAAGCATTAACATGATCACGCCTGAACAGATTAATCTGAACTGGCAAATCCTCGGTGGTATCAATGCGACTTTTCGCTTTTCACGTCGCTTCGGGATTGAACTGGAGCCTTTCGCAAAATATTACCTGAACTCGGTATATGAGTATTCGGGAAGCTCCAAACCGTGGTCGATTGGAATTCGCGGAGCACTTTTCATCAGTTTTTAATAAAGTGATGAATCGGGCAACCAAATCAAAAACCAGTGTTTATATAGAAAGAAAAATACAGTTTATCTCAAAACAAAATCTTATGAAAAAACTGATCTCAATTGTCGCTTTCTGGCTGGCCATGCTGCCTGTGATGGCCCAGACCACTTTGCATGTGAATGGATTTGTCAGGGATTCCATCAACGGGAATCCGATTGCCAACCATTATGTCCTCATCAAGTATGATTCCATCAACGGAGGCAATGTTTTTCCGTATTATCACGGCATGTATACCGATGCCAGTGGTCATTACAGTGATACGATCCAGCTACCAGCCGGAATCAACACCTGGTTATTTATAATTGAAACGGTTGACCTTTGTCATGTTTACTATTATCAATATCCCAGAACTTATAATGGAACCAACACAGAATTCAGCCATGATTTCCGCATCTGTGGTCCACAGGGGCCATCCCAGCCAAACGTTATCACATCATCAGCTGACGGTATAACACAGACGAGCGCCATACTTCATGGCTTTGTGGATCCGAACGGTGACCAGACCTATGTGACTTTTGAGTTCGGGACAACCACTGCCTATGGGACCTATTACTCCTGTGGACAGTTTTATGGAGATACCCTGGTTCCCGTCAGCGGAACCGTGTCCAATCTGACTCCCGGAACACTATATCATTTCAGGATTAACGGGGGAAATGCATACGGATCCGTTCATGGGTTTGACAGCACCTTTATCACACAGGACTCTTCAGGATGCCAGGCGCAATATTCCCATTATCCTGATTCCTCGGCAGGCAACTGGTCCATTCAGTTTATTGATCTCTCTTCAGGAAATCCCACATACTGGTTCTGGTCTTTCGGCGACGGAACCTCTTCCACGCTTCAAAATCCGGTTCATACTTTCGGCGGGCCGGGTAATTATTATGTTTGTCTTACCATCACCGGCCTGAATTGTACCAGTACCTGGTGTGCAAACATAACGGTCGAAAACACGCCAGCATGTGTCAGCTATTTTACTTTTGAGAAGTCCGGCTTAACTGTAAATTATACGGGTCACAAAGTAAACGGATATCCGGCAGATTATCAGTGGAATTTCGGTGATGGACTGCTTGGACAGGGACAGAACATCATTCATCAATATGCATCTCCCGGAATTTATTATGTCAGCCTGACGACTGTCGAAGACAGCAGCGGTTGTCAGTATTCCTCCACTCAATCCGTTTCGGTAGGAGACAGTGCGGAATACCATCAAATTTACGGACAGGTTTTTGCCGGAAATTTTCCACTGACCACGGGTCTTGCTCTGATTTTCTCAATTGACACCAGCAACAATTATAATCCCTACATAGACGTTTGTTATATTGATTCACTGGGCATTTATTACTTCCCCATGGTCCCCCTTGGAAATTATGTGGTTTACGCATTACCCTTTGATTCGAACGGATATCTCCCGACCTATTATGGCGACGTCCTTTACTGGGAAAATGCAAGTGTAATTTTTTCAGGCCAGCCTGATAACCCTTATAATATTCACCTTCTTCCTGCCGGAAATAGGGTTAACGGGAACGGAAATATTAACGGACTGATCAATTACGGAGGAATGAAATCAAAGCTGCTTGACAAGATAACGATGCAGCTCATGGATTCGGATGGAAATATGATCTCCTTTGACAGAGTTTCCACTCAGGGTGATTTCATCTTTCCTTCACTGGCATTTGGAACTTACTTCCTGAAAGCTGAGATAGCCGGGATCAGAAGCGATGCAGTTCAGGTTTTACTTTCTACCGAATCACCTGAAGCAGTTGTACACATGACTTTTTCCGGAAACCAGATCCAGGGTATTCCGGAAACCTGGAAATTATTTGAGGCAGGGGTCATTTACCCCAATCCGGTTTCAAACCTGGCGCATATTGCCATTGTAACTAAAATTTCAATTCCCATCGATATAGAATTATTCACGGTCACCGGAAAAGTCGTTTACAGCGCCCGGAAAATTTCCGAGACCGGTGAAATGAATCTGTCGATCCCGGTTTCATCTTTACCGGCTGGTATTTATACCTTACGTATTTATTCTGAAAAAGGAACGTTTATCACGAGGAAGTTACTTAAGACCCAATAACGAACCTTGTCTTTATACTGAAAAAGCTGTTCCTCAGGGGCAGCTTTTTTTTTGTTTTATTCTGTAAACTTGGTACTTTTGCATCACTCCAAATTTTCCGTAAAACTTATTTTCCATGATAACCAACAATTTTGCAAGACGGCACAATGGGCCATTCGGCGACGAAATCGGTCAGATGCTTGAAAAAATCGGTCTGACTTCCCTTGACCAGCTGATTGATCAGACAGTTCCTTCCGCAATCCGTATGAAAGCTCCCCTGGATCTGCCCGAAGGGCTTAATGAATACCAGTACCTCAACCACATCAGATCGATCGGAGCAAAAAACAAACTTTTTAAAAGTTTCATCGGAATGGGTTATTACGATACCATCGTTCCGGCAGTCATCCTCAGAAACATCCTCGAAAACCCGGGCTGGTACACAGCCTACACGCCGTATCAGGCAGAGATTTCCCAGGGCCGGCTGGAAGCATTATTGAACTTTCAGACCATGGTATGCAATCTCACTGCCATGCCGATTGCCAACGCTTCCCTTCTGGATGAAGGCACAGCCGGAGCAGAAGCCATGATCATGCTTTTCAACAGCCGTTCACGAGATGCTGTAAAAAGAGGGGCAAACAAATTTTTTGTTTCTGAAAACCTTTTCCCGCAATCCATCGATGTGATACGCACCCGTGCCCTTCCTTTGGGCATTGAAGTTATTACCGGCTGTCAGGATGCCTTCATTTTCAATGAAATGGTTTTTGGATGTGTAATCCAATACCCAAACCAACTGGGCGCAGTATGTGATTATTCTTCAATGGTTGAAAAAGCGCATCATGCCGGAGCGATGGTGGCGGTTGCTGCAGATCTGCTGAGCCTTACCCTCCTTAAACCTCCGGGAGAATGGGGTGCAGATATTGTATTCGGATCAACCCAGCGGTTTGGTATTCCCATGGGATACGGCGGACCCCATGCCGCCTATTTTGCCACCCGCGACGAGTATAAGCGTCAAATGCCGGGTCGTATCATTGGCGTTTCCGTAGATGCCAACGGAAACAGGGCACTCCGAATGGCGCTTCAAACCCGTGAACAACATATCAAACGTGAAAAAGCCACTTCCAATATCTGCACATCTCAGGTGCTCCTGGCGGTTATGGCTGGAATGTATGCTGTTTATCACGGTTCTAAGGGACTTCAACAAATCGCACGACATATCAACATTCTTGCCGGAGTTTTATCACAGGAAATTCAGAAATATGGTTATCCCCAACGGAATGGTCATTTTTTCGACACAGTATTGATTGAATTACCTGAAAATGTTTCAGTTGAAACAATCCGTAAGGAAGCGCTGGAACACCGGATGAATTTCCGGTACATCGACGATAAACACATTGGTATCAGTGTGGGAGAAACCACTTCCTTATCTGACATCAACATAGTGGTTGGAATTTTTGCACGGGCAAATGGAAAAAATCATATCGCATTCATTTGCGATCCGAAGGAGTGTGCGCAGATAAAAACCATTCCTTCGCAACTTGAGCGAACTTCCGGTTTTCTGTCCCATCAGGTTTTTAACAGTTATCACTCTGAAACGGAGATGATGCGATATATCAAAAAACTGGAGATCAAGGATCTTGCCCTGAATCGCTCCATGATTCCCCTGGGATCCTGTACCATGAAACTGAATGCCGCTTCAGAATTATTTGCCTTGAGCTATCCTGAATTCGGAGGGATCCATCCCTTTGTTCCGGCAGATCAGGCTGAAGGGTACCACATTCTGATTGAAGAACTTGCCAAAGACCTTGCAATTATTACCGGTTTCGATTCTGTCTCATTCATGCCCAATTCAGGAGCAGCGGGTGAATACGCAGGACTGATGGTGATCCGTCAGTATCATATCGCCTATGGAAACGGACACCGCAATGTTTGTCTTATTCCTTCTTCTGCCCATGGAACCAATCCGGCAAGTGCTGCAATGGCTGGGATGAAAGTGGTGGTGGTCGGATGCGATGACAAAGGGAATGTGGATGTGGATGATCTGAAGAAAAAAGCCATTGAGTTCAGGGATGATCTTTCAGCACTTATGGTCACTTATCCTTCAACGCATGGTGTTTTTGAAGAGGAGATCCTGGATATTATCAGGATCATTCATGAAAACGGCGGGCAGGTATACATGGATGGAGCCAACATGAATGCCCAGGTTGGATTGACCAATCCCGGGCTGATCGGGGCAGATGTATGCCACCTGAACCTGCACAAAACTTTCGCCATTCCCCATGGTGGAGGTGGTCCGGGGGAAGGCCCGATCGCAGTTGCAAAACACCTCACACCCTTTCTTCCAAAACATGTATGTGTTGAAACAGGCGGTAAGGAAGGCATAACTGCCATTGCATCCGCTCCTTTCGGCAGCGCGATGATCCTGACCATTTCCTATGCCTATATCAAACTGATGGGCGGCGCCGGCTTAACGGAAGCAACCAGAATGGCAATTCTGAATGCCAATTACCTCAAATCATGCCTGGAACCTTATTACCCTATTCTTTACTCAGGAAAAAACGGACGTTGCGCACATGAAATGATCGTCGATTGCAACGGCATCAGCCGCCAAACCGGAATCGGAGCCATCGATATCGCCAAGAGATTAATGGACTATGGTTTCCATGCCCCTACCGTTGCTTTCCCGGTGCATGGAACCCTGATGGTGGAACCAACAGAAAGTGAACCATTTTCAGAGCTGAACCGGTTTCTGGAAGCGATGATTGCCATCAAAGGAGAGATCGATGAGATCGCAGAGGGAAAATCAGACAAAGTCATCAATGTGATCATGAAAGCGCCTCATACGGCTCAGATGGTATCGGCTGATGAATGGGATCTCCCCTACTCCCGGCAAAAAGCTGCCTTCCCGGTCGCATCGCTGATAGAAGATAAATACTGGCCTACCGTCACGCGTATCGATGATGCCTTCGGTGACCGAAATTTAAGATGTATCGCCTGATCCGGCCGAAGAAACGATGTCCGGGAACATGTATTCCTGCAGTTTGAAAAACAACTTTACCTGAATCAATGAAACAGGTTGGGGTTGTTTTGGATAAATTCAACCAATCCATGAAAGATGAGCCCCATTCCCATGGTGGCGACAAAAAAGCCTACAATCCTGGTTGCAGCATCAATTCCTTTTTCTCCAATTCGTTTTAATATTTTCTGGGCATAGGCCAGGATAAGGAAAATAACCAGCATACAGGCAATGGCGGCAAGGGAGATCACAACGACCGACAATATCGCTTTTCCGCTTGGTTTCAGGGAAGTCATGCCAAGGACTGTAGCCAAAACGCCGGGGCCAAACATGATCGGCAAAGCGAGGGGGACAAAAGCCGGATCTGAATTTCCCCCGCTGCTTGATGTGTTGTTGAAAAACCCGCCCTGACCACCGGGCATAAAAAGTTCGAACCCGATCTTCATGAGGATGATCCCACCGACAATTCTGACCATTGCCAGATTTACACCGAAAATCTCGAGGATAAAAGTTCCGAAAATCAGGAAAGAAATAATCAGAATGAGCGCATAAAAACACGAACGGAAAGCCAGTTTCTTTTGAGCTTTAATATCCTGACCTTTCGAGAGGGAAAGAAAAATGGGAAGGGTTTCCAAAGGGTTGACCACGGCAAGCAGGGTGGTAAAAGTTCCGATAAACAAAGGAATCAGGTTTTCCATCGATTTAGGTTTTAAGATATAAAGATAGGCCAATTAACAATATTGCTTCACCCAGACAGAAATTTCTTCCAATGCTTTTTTTGCCTGTTTCAGGATTCCCAGGTAACTCATAAAACCATGGATCATATCCTCATAAACAGAAAGCCGGACAGCCACACCCGCTTCTTCCAAGCGTTTAGCGTATGCGATGCCCTCATCTCTTAAAAGGTCATGCCCTGAAACAATCATTAAAGCAGGAGGAAGTCCGGATAAATCGGAAGTCAGCAAAGGCGCTGCTTTTGGGTCCAAAGAATCCTTTTCACCATCAAGATATTTATCCCAGAACCATTTCATATCGTTTCGTGAAAGTCCATAGCCTTCAGCAAATTCAAGATAAGATGATTTTTCCGGCTTTAAATAATCTGTTACCGGATAGATCAGTACCTGACCCCTTACGATGGGGCCGCCTTCCTGACAGATACGCATGGCTGTGACGGTAGCCAGGTTCCCTCCGGCGCTGTCGCCAGCCAGAAACAAGCAGTCCGGATTACCATTCCAGCTCCTGCAGTTTTCAGAAATCCAGCCTGTGGCGAAAAAACAGTCGTTGACAGCTGCCGGAAATTTATATTCGGGAGAAAGCCTGTAATCAACTGAAACTACCATACATCCGGTGGCCGAACAAAGATGGGTACTGATGGGGTCATAGGCATCGAGGCCAAAAAAGACCCAACCGCCTCCATGAAAGAAAACCATTACAGGATAAGGTCCTTTCCCTTCAGGAATATAAATCCTGAGGGGTAGTTTGCCTCCCGGCCCGGGAATATCTATGTTCAGAACAGAACCCACTTTTTTAACAGGGATTTTCATGCGGGCATATCCCTTTTCTACCTGCTCCCTTGCAAGCCCGAGCGGAATTCCACCAATATCGGGCAATCCGGCTGCTGCTATCGCCGTGAGAAGCGCTTTTGCTTTAGGATCAAGTTCCATTGTTTCCAGATAAAAGAACCCTTTGTCAAAAATTTAAGATTTCATCCTCTACCTGCTTACAAGTTTGTTTTCACGGGAAGTAAGAGTAGGACAAACCTTTAATTCTGCGGATCCGGTATGGCGCCGATTGCCGGAGTTGGAGGCAGGTACCGGATAAGTATTTCTTTCAGTTCCTCATAATTGGTCACCACAGGGAATTCCGGATAATCCTGAATCACATTTTGCGGGGGACAGAAAAGGATTCCAACGTCAGCCTGTTGGAGCATACTGATGTCATTATAGGAATCGCCCATGGCAATCACCTGATATTTCAATCCCTGCAAGGCCTCCACCGTTTTCCTTTTTGGATCCGGTTGGCGAAGCATAAAGTCGGTGATACGGTTGGTTTCATCCATGACCAATGAATGACAAAACAAAGTCGGCCTTCCAAGCTGCTTCATCAAAGGATCAGCGAACTGAATAAAAGTATCTGAAACCACGATCAGTTGTGTACGTTCTCTCACCCATTGAATCAATTCAATGGCTCCGGGGAGGGGACGGATTTGAGCAATAACCTGCTGTATATCATGAAGTTTCAATCCATGCTGGTCGAGAATCTTCATACGGCTTCGCATCAGGAGGTTATAATCGGGTTCATCGCGTGTGGTCCGTTTTAATTCTTCGATACCGGTTTTCTCGGCTACGTTGATCCATACTTCGGGAACAAAAACACCTTCCAGGTCGGAACAGACTATGTACATTTTATAGGTTTAGGGATGAATAATTATGTGGGGTCTGATTTTAAAATTCTGACTTTAAATATGCCTTGAAATCCTGGTAAAGATTCGGCATATCCGTATAAAATTCCGGTCTGCCGTCCAGTCCTTCAAGGCTTCCCGGCAATTCAGGCTCCAGGCCGATGAGGCGGTGAATCTCCTCAGGAAATTTCGCCGGATGAGCGGTTTCGAGCGTGATGAACAATTGGTCAGAAGCATCATATCCCGGATAAAGTTTCAGAAACTCCTTTATTCCTGCCCACCCTACTGCACCATGGGGTTCAAGCAGCAAACCATGATTTTTATACGCGTCCATGATGGTTGCCCGGGTTTGTTCATCGGATATACTGATTGAAAATATGTCTTCCCTCATCTTTTCCATGTCGGCAGGTTTATGAATGACCCCTTTCTCATCCATCATACCTCCATACAAGCCGACCAGCCTTGCCAGGTTACTCGGATGACCCACATTCATGGCACTTGAAATGCAGTTCCGGGATGGTTCAATTTTATGGTAGTCAGCGGAACGGAGGTAATCAGGAAATTCGTCATTTTCATTGGTAGCGATGATCAGTTTTCTTACAGGCAATCCCATTTTTATGGCAAATACGCCACCCATCATATCTCCGAAATTTCCGGAAGGAACTGCAATGATCGCTTTTTCCGGATGATTTTCCATCCGCAGTCGCGAAAAAGCATAGAAATAATACACGATCTGGGGAATAAGCCTGCCGATGTTTATTGAATTGGCAGATGAAAGATCAAGGTACTCCAGGTCGGGATCGGAAAAAGCCTGCTTGACAAGCGCCTGGCAATCGTCAAATTTAGCATCCAAAGCGAGGACATGTACATTATCTCCAAGGGTGGTCATTTGTTTCCGTTGACGTTCGGTCACTTCCTTGCGGGGAAAAAGCACCACAACCTGAATGTTATTCAAACCAAAAAAAGCATTGGCCACTGCGCTGCCTGTATCACCGGAGGTAGCTGTCAGAATTAACAGCTTTTTATTTTCCTTTTTCAGGTAGTACTGCATCAGGCGGCCCATCATTCTGGCGGCAAAATCCTTGAAAGAGGCCGTAGGACCCTGATCCAGACGCATGACATATTTCCGTTCAAACACCTTTTCCAGGGGCACCTCGAAATCATAGGATTCTTTGACAATACGCATCAGTTCGCCATCCGGA
>Ga0268283_1001140_pt1 | contig 13451 bp, 12 predicted proteins | sample saktaG_13_FD_190140 | JGI IMG/M metagenome (GOLD analysis project Ga0268283, IMG submission 190140) | Saline water microbial communities from Sakinaw Lake, British Columbia, Canada - sak_2013_06_06_36m | ecosystem: Environmental > Aquatic > Non-marine Saline and Alkaline > Saline ... | reverse complement strand
TCCCCCTTACAGAACTATGAGTTGGATGTAAAACAGGCAGTCGACCCGGGAGCCGTCTTCCTGCTCACTGACGCCCTCCAGGAGGTGGTACGCTCTGGTACTGGCCATCTTCTGCTGTCCAAACTGCCGGCCAATCTAAACCTGGCAGGCAAGACTGGGACTACTGACGAACTACGTGACTCTTGGTTTTCGGGATTTTCAGGGGACAGGGTAGCGGTGGTGTGGCTGGGTCGTGACGACAACCAACCGGCCGGTTTCACCGGTGCCCAGGGGGCGATGATGGTGTGGATGGACCTGATGTTGGCCCTCCAGCCTCGCCCCTTACAGCCAAACCCTCCGCCTAACATCGAATATGCCTGGGTATCTCCTCGAGGCCAACAGGTCGAATCTTACTGCCAAGGGGCGGTGCGCATACCGTTTCTGCATAACAACCGGCCACCGTTGGCCAAAGCTGGCTGTGGTATTGAGGTACCGGAATCAATAATTCCGGAAGTGTCTGAGCCTACCCTTCCAGAGGCAGCAGGAGAAAAAAACCTATGAATGCTATTAATACTGTAAAAGAATTGGCCTTTTTAGGCGTGGCCGCAGTAGCGATTCTCGCCATGCTTACTGGGTGCGGTAATACTTTCCCTACCCGTCCGTTGGCTCCGGTAGAAGACCACAGCGTCAAAGTGCCCCCACAGGCTGGGACACCCCCGCAGCAGTCGCGCCCATCATCTTTACCAACCACCGCTAAATCTGTGCCAACTGTGGCCCAGACTGCTCCGTTGCCTTCTCTTCTCGAAGAGGGCCCGGTTCGTGCGGAGCCTCTTCCTCCCCCTCCCGTTGGTATGATCTCTGGGCCTGTTCGGCTGCCCATCGCCTCTCCGCCTGCCAAGCTCGAAGGCGCTTTGGGATCGGTACCTCCTTCCACAGTACTTCCTGCGGCATCTCCGGATCGCGGGCAACGGCCCGCGCAACGCATGGCTCCTGTAACGCCGGCACTACCCGGAGTACCTGCCACTCCTGCATCGCTTCCTAGGGTTCCACCTGAGGTCAAGCTCCCCGCCGTGTCTTCTCCCTCGGTATCTTCTTCCAATACCGGTGTGGTAGCCCTGCTGGGGAAGGCCGATGACCAAGCTGCCTCAGGCCAGGTCGGTCCTGCAGCAGCAACGTTGGAACGTGCGTTGCGTATTGAACCCGAGAATGGCCGCCTCTGGCACGAATTAGCGGGTATTCGCCTCAAGCAAGGTCAATTGGATGCTGCCATTTCGGTAGCGGAAAAATCCAACAGCCTGGCCCGTAACCAGAGAGACCTTCAGGCCCGTAACTGGCGCTTAATCGGTGTGGCACGCCAGCAGCAGGGCCAGGCCAAGGCCGCCGCTGAGGCTATGCTCCGTGCGCGATCCCTGGAAGGATCTCCCTAGGACAACGACCGCATCACTCGATTGATGCGGTTCGTTCCTCACTGCATCCTACCTTGACAATGTCGCATTAAGTGGTTTCTTATATTTTAGTATAATCAATAAGTTGCGTGCAGTATGGGCAAACCGCATTGAATTCATCGAGTTAGACTCATTCAGCTGTCGTATTCCTGTGCGTTTTACCTATGCAGATTGAGAACGTTATTAGCGTACTTACCGATAACACTGAATTTTTGAGATTCTAAATGAAACCATTATGGCAGACGTCGTTAACGGTGCTTTGTTTCATGATGGTCTCCTGGGCCACCCAGGCGACTACCGTTACACTACAAACCTCTGTAGGCAACCTCGAAATTTCATTGTTTGATTCAGCGGCCCCTCACACCGTGGAAAACTTCCTCGGCTATGTGAATAGGGGGGCTTATAATCTCTCGATTATTCATCGCAGCGTACCAGGATTTATCATCCAGGGCGGCGGTTATACATGGAACGAAGCGACCCTATCCGTGGCAAAGGTTCCAGCGGATCCAGCCGTGGTAAACGAATTCAGTGTGGATCGCTCCAATGTGCGCGGTACTATCGCCATGGCCAAACTTGGTGGAAATCCAAACAGCGCGACCTCGGAATGGTTTATCAACTTAGCTGATAATTCGGGGAATTTGGACAATCAAAACGGCGGTTTCACCGTCTTTGGTCAAGTAATCAACGGAATGGCAGTAGTGGATGCCATCGCAGCATTGCCGATCATTAATGCCGGCGGCGCATTTAACACCCTGCCTATGGTTACACCACCCACGTCGAATCAGATTCATCAGGATAATCTGGTAATGATTAATTCGGTAAATATTAATCCCGTGTTCCCTATTACCGTTGAGAAAAATGGAACAGGCAATGGCACAGTAACTAGCGAATCAGTGGGAATCAATTGTGGTAACGATTGTACGGAAAATTATTTTTCGGACACGCACGTGGTTTTGATGGCGACTCCAAATAGTGTTTCCTCTTTTACGGGTTGGAGCGGTGGTGATTGTTCAGGAACTGGAACCTGCGAAGTGACCATGAACGCTATCAAAACCGTCACAGCGACCTTCGCCCGGATCACGCACCTGCTGACGGTCAACAAGTCCGGTGCGGGCAAGGGAATGGTGACCAGCAATCCTTCTGGTATCCACTGTGGTACTGGATGCACTAAGCTCCTCAGGAGCTACAACAACAATACCCGCGTGATCTTGACCGCCACCCCCAACAGTAATTCCACCTTCTCGGGTTGGTCAGGTAGCGGATGCTCGGGGACGGGAACCTGCACGGTAACCATGGGTACCAATCGAACGGTGAAGGCCATCTTTAAGGCCAAGCAGACCCTTCAGTAATATCACATTCGCCTCAACCACTATCCCGCCTGCTGATTTCGGGTAGACTTTGTTCTTTCTGAGGAATATCTTTTATGACCCAACCAATCATCGTCATTATCGGCGGCGGCAATATGGCCCGCAGCCTTCTTGGGGGTCTCATTGCCGATGGCCTCGACCCCGCTCATTTGTGGGTAGCCGACCCCGGCGAAGATCAACGCCAAGCAGTACAGGCGCGTTTCGGTGTACGTACTACCTCCTCGAATGAGGAGGCTGCACGCCTGGCCGACATCCTAGTCCTTGCGGTAAAACCCCAGATTCTCAGGGAAGTGGCGCTGGAACTAGCCGTAGTGGTGCAGGATCGCCAACCGCTGGTGGTCTCTATCGCTGCTGGGATACGTAGCATCGACCTCGATCGCTGGCTAGGGGGAGGAGTAGCCCTAGTACGCACGATGCCCAATACCCCAGCCCTGGTTCAGACCGGTGCTACCGCTCTGTATGCCCGCCCCGAGGTCAACCTTGGTCAACGCAGCCAGGCCGAATCTGTGATGCGTGCGGTGGGCCTGACCTTGTGGGTGGAGGAAGAATCCCTGATGGACAGCGTGACCGCACTCTCCGGCAGTGGTCCCGCCTATTTCTTTTTGGTGATGGAGGCCTTGGAACGGGCCGCAGTCGCACAGGGTCTACCTGAACCTATCTCCCGGTTGCTCACCCTCCAAACCGCCCTTGGTGCTGCCAAAATGGCTATGGAGAGTGAAGAAGATCTATCCATCCTGCGGTCGCGGGTCACCTCTCGGGGCGGCACTACGGAGCGAGCCATCGAGGTCCTTAAAGACGGTGGATTGGAAGGACTTTTCGCCATGGCTCTGGACGCAGCGCAGGCACGCTCTGAGGAACTTGCCAATATCCTAGGAGAGGATTGAACCTAATGAGTCATTACTTGAGCAATGCTATCGTCTTTCTCATTGGCACTTTGTTTGGGATCTTTCTCTTTGCGGTATTGCTACGTCTACTGCTCGGGTGGGTGCGAGCGGATTTTTACAATCCTTTGTCCTTGGCTCTGATTAAGGTGACTGATCCACTCCTTCTTCCACTGCGTCGTCTGATTCCCGGATACGGTGGATTCGATTGGGCCGCTGTGATACTGCTCATGGTCTTGCAGTTCCTGGAGATCACTCTGATTGGATTGGCGCAGGGACAGATCTATCGAGTAGTCGGAACGCTGGTTTGGTCTGTTGCGGAGTTGTTGGCACTCACTCTGAATCTGTTTATCTTTTCGATCATCATCGAAGCAATATTGAGTTGGTTTAGTCCAGGGCACAATCCGTTGGTGGGTCTTCTGTATCGCCTTAATTATCCTCTGCTCAATCCAGTGCGACGACGCCTACCATCGATGTCAGGTCTCGATCTTTCGCCACTCGTGGTCATTCTCATCTTACAGCTCCTCTCCATATTGATTATTGCCCCTTTGCAGGATTTAGGGCACGCCCTCTCTCTGGGCTGAGGGAGCGATGGGGGCGTCTTGGTATCGATGGGAGGGAGTAGACCTGCTGCTCGTTGTCCATATCCAACCCCGTGCCCGTCAAGATGAAATCGTGGGTGCTCATGGCGACGCCCTCAAAATTCGCCTGACGGCAGCACCTATCGAAGGTCAAGCCAATATCCACCTACGCCGTTTTCTGGCCGAGGTGTTTGACATAGCAGTAGCACGGGTAGTTTTGGTCAGTGGGGCGACGGGACGGGCCAAGCGGGTGCGGATAATCGCCCCGCCAGCCATTCCGAAAAGGTTGCAAGAATTAGTGTCGCTGAACGGAGAATCTATAATAGCATCTCCTTAGGAACAGCCATGCCTCTATTACTGTGGCTCTATATCTGATAAATAAATACCTAGATTTAGGTGTCGGGAGAGTAAAAAACTGGTTTCGTTTGATTTCTACGGCAACGTGATGACCCGAGGGATCGAGGTTAACTCTTGTATTTTTCCCTGGGCAGAAAGTAAATTTTGACTTCGCTCGCTAAATGCTTGGGTTCTGTTGAGCAGAAAAAGGTAGCGTTGGGTATTGATCTCCACCTCCCGAGAACGCCGAGTCAACTCCTGCCAGGTGTCGGATAAAGAGGTAAGGTGTTGGGTAAGCACTGCGATATCCTGGGTAAGATATGTGATCCGGGTATCGAGGGCACCTACCGTGGGATGGGTTGGGCCAAATCGACGTATCGCTTCTTCTCGTTTTTGCTGAATCTGCTTGATCTGATCCGCCACTTTGGCCATTTGTTCCCGTAGCTGTTGGAATTCTTGGGCGGGTTCCAGCAGTCCACGCTCCAGACGGATGTGGTCGAGGGCCGCAGTAGAGACCTCCCACTGAGCCTTGAGTAGCGCACATTTTTTTTCGAGAGCGGCTTGTTTCTCATCCAGAATCTCTCGTAGCTTCTCCACCTTTTTGGCGTTGCGTTCGATGTTCCCGCGCAGATAGTCATCGACGATGGCGTTGACGATAGCGGCGGCTCGGGTCGGATCGGAGTCTTGAAGCGCGATCTCTACGATCCCGGACCCCCTGGGTTTTTCTGTGACTTCGAGGCGTCTTTGCAGAAACTCGACGGCAGCCTGTTGTGTGGTCCGTACCAAGGTAAATTCGGTACCTGGATTGGCCGTCAGCGCCGAGAGCGAGAGTGTCAGTCGCTCGCCATCCACGTCACGCTGGACAGTTTCGCCCACCTGACCTGTGATGAGTGTCTGCGGTTTCGGGTCAAACCATTCACCAAGTCCAGTAAGAGATCTTGGATGCGGTTCAAGGAGTCGATAGCTGCCCGCGGTCCCTGCGATTAGGAGTAATTCTTCCCCGAGATACTTAGAAGGTATATTTAGGTGGTCTACTTGGAGGTGCTCCCCGCCCCAGGCATAGCGGTAGAGCCCAAAGGGGGAGGCAGCGACACCCGTTCTTAGGTCATGTTGGCGTACTATGACTTCACCCAAAATTGGGAAATAGCGTGGGGTGACCGTGAGGTCAAGAGACAGTTTTTCCACTACCCGACCGAGCACTTGACGTGAGCGCAGGGTTTCAATCTCTGCCACGACCCCGCCTTCTCCGTCGAGAAGGTCGAACCACTCTTCTATCGGTGTATCGTCGTCGTTCCTTGTCTGCCTATTTATTAGCGGTCCTTGGATCTGGATCAGGCTGTCGGCGCGGAAGAGGGGAGGGGCCACACATCCATAAATGGTGCCAATTAATACGGTCAACAGGGTCACCAGGACGACGATCCTCTTGGACCCGGTGGTCGGGGAAGATGGATTTAATTCGGAGGCAGAAGGCGTCATGGTCACAATAATAGCTGAATGTAATTCAGTTCAGGAATTTTCTAATCTTAGGTAGAGAAAGGTATCAGTAATTCGATGTGAGAGATATCAATGCACGCAGCGCATCCATCGGAAATTGCGGAAAGGATGCACTGCGTGCTTCAATATAGTCCTGCGAGTTTTGATTTCTGGATCGAAAAACGAAGGTTTTAGGTCTTAATGTGGAGGAGGGTGTACAGTGGGCACCAGCCTATAAGTGCGGTGACCAAAGGTACAACACCGATCCAGCCCCACGGTGTTTGAGGACCAATAAAGACCAGGGCGATTAGGACAATACCTACCACAATGCGTAGGATACGATCGATTGTACCGACGTTCTTTAGCATCTTTAACATATTGAGCATGGGAAACCTCCAGTTAGAAAAGTTAGAAGATAAGAATTCGTGCGGATTCCAAGGGCTGAGGCAGTCCGCGAGAACATTGTTACACTATAGCCGTCATTCCGCCAGAGATTCGCAAATCGCCTAAGTGGTGGCCCTATCACACAGCCGCAGGACTTGCATGTCCGCATTCCTTGCATGGGCACACCTTCTCGGTACCACGACGTTTGGTAGTTTTGAGGGTGAGCAATGGCCAGTTGCATTTCGGACAAGACTCGAGCAATGGTTCGTTCCACACCGCATAGTCGCAACTAGGGTAGGTGGCACAAGAGAAAAATACTTTGCCAAAGCGAGATTTGCGTTGGAGCAGAGTACCCTTTTGACACTTTGGGCAAGGTACCAATGTATCGCGGGGCTTCTCCAAAGGCTCCATAAATTTACACTTTGGATATCGGCTGCAACCAATAAATCGTCCATAGCGCCCTTGCTTAATGTGAAGCGGTGCCTCACATTCGGGGCAGGTACGACCCTCTACTACCTCTGTCTCATTCTCCTCACCATTCTCGCCAAGATTGCGGGCGTAATCGCATTCTGGATAGGTGGTGCAACCGATGAAACGTCCTCGCCGACCCAAGCGAATAGACAGAGGTTTTCCGCATTTTGGACAGACCTCATCCAAGGCCTCGTGGGTAACATCCTTGCGATCTACATTTTTCTCCTTGAACTTTAGCAAGGTATGGAACGGTTCCCAAAACGCGTCTAATACAGGGATCCAATCTTTCTCACCCCGGGAGACAGCATCTAATTCATTTTCTAAATCGGCCGTAAAACTGTAATCTACGTAGCGGGTAAAGTGTTCGGTAAGAAAACGATTGACCACCCTGCCGACATCAGTGGGCTTGAAGCGTTTGTTCTCCAATACTACATATTCACGCTGTTGAAGCGTGGCGATGATGGAGGCATAGGTCGATGGCCGACCGATACCGAGTTCTTCCAAAGATTTGACCAGGGTCGCCTCACCGTAATGTGGCGGTGGCTCGGTAAAGTGTTGCGCAGCGCGGACCTCACGCAGATCTATCGATTCTCCTACCTTCATTGGCGGCAATACCGATTCGCCTTCTTCAACTGCGTCGTCTACTCCCTCTTGGTAGACCGCCATGTATCCGGGTTTTGCGACGGTTGAACCGGTAGCGCGAAACAAATTATCGTTGTCCTTGCTCGGAGACAGGTCGACAGCTACCGTGTTCAATACGGCGGATATCATCTGGCAGGCCACGGCACGTTTCCAGACCAAATCATACAGTTTCCACTGCTCAGGTTTGAGAATTTCCTGGAGTTGTTCAGGGAGACGATTGACATCCGTAGGGCGGATAGCCTCGTGGGCTTCCTGGGCATTTTTTGCAGTGGTACGGTAAACGCGTGGCTTATCGGGGAGTTGATCCGCACCATAACGAGCGGTAATGAAAGTACGCAGATCTTCGACCGCTTCGGCAGAGAGATGGGTGGAGTCGGTACGCATATAGGTAATAAGACCTACCGCTCCGCCACCTACATCGATACCCTCGTAGAGTTGTTGCGCCACAATCATGGTACGACTGGCAGTAAAACCGAGCTTACGCGATGCCTCTTGCTGAAGGGTCGAGGTGATAAATGGAGATGCAGGATTTCGTTTTCGGCTCTTCTTTTCTACGCGTGCGACTCTAAGCTTGCCCGCTGCCTGCGCTACTAGTGCGTCACGAATAGCGTTGGCCTCTTCACCTTGCGTGACGGTGAATTGACTAACTTTCTCACCTTGGTATTGACTGAGTTTGGCGACAAAGGTCGCATGCACTCGTGTGCAATCAGCCTCAATGGTCCAGTATTCGCGAGGTTCAAATCGCTCGACTTCCCCCTGGCGTTCAACGATAAGACGCAGCGCCGGACTCTGAACCCGGCCAGCCGAAAGTCGGCCACGGATCTTTTTCCACAACAGTGGGGAAAGATTGAACCCTACCAGATAGTCCAAGGCACGGCGTGCCTGTTGGGAGTTAATTAAATCCATGGAAAGATTGCGAGGGTTGGCCACAGCCTCGGTAACAGCGCGTTTGGTAATCTCGTGGAAGACTACCCGCTGCACCGTTCGACCCTTGAGTAGACGACGCTCCCGCAAGATTTCGTAGATGTGCCAGGAAATGGCTTCTCCCTCGCGATCCGGGTCGGTGGCAAGGTAGATGGCCTCAGCTTCCTTGGCAGCTTTAGCGATAGCGTCTACATGTTTTTTGTTGCGCTCAATGATTTCATACTTCATGAAAAATCCGTTTTCTGGATCCACCGCCCCACTTTTGGGCAGAAGGTCGCGAACATGCCCATAGGACGCAATGACCTCGAAACCAGGGCCCAAATATTTCTTGATGGTTTTAGCCTTGGCCGGAGATTCAACAATGACGAGGTTTTTATCCATGAGATTCTTGAGTAGTACGAGGATGGTGGGTTAATAATAATCGGGGTATGTATTGACCTAGAACAAGCATGCCCGCTGGAGGCGGGCATGTAGCAGAAAACAAAGGTGTTTAGCTTCAGTGGAGGTAACCGTGGGTCTCGTTAAATACCATATCTTCCATCCAAGCCAAGGCGGCTTCATGACCAGGTTGATTGAATAGAACCATGAGGACTACCCATTTCAACTGATCCAGATCGATATCATTCGTTTCCAGAGCCATAACTCGGTCGATAACTAACTCCCGAGTAGTAGGGTCCAGTACTCCGATTTGTTCTAGAAACAGAAGAAAGCCGCGACATTCTACGTTCAGGCGTTCCAGTTCATTGTCGATATAGATCCGCAACGAACGATTAAGGGCAACAGGTAAAACACCCTGCTGCTCGGAAAGTCCCTCAAGCCACAGAAAGGCTTTGTCGATCTCCACTTCAGAGAAGCCGGCTTCAACGAGCTCCATGCGTAAAGACTCTTCGTCAGCGCTAAAATCTGAATCAGCATCCATGTAATTGTCGAAGAGGTACATGAGCACATCCAGGACCGTTTCTTTCATAGATCCTCGGCGTGAATACCCCTCAAATCTCGAAGGGTCGAGGGGAGAAAACTCTACCTTTTGTGCGGAAAGCAACGGCTTTAGCCTATAAATTGGGTACCGGTCTTCCTCGACTGGTGGCACATCTCAAGCTTAATTGGATTGGCGAAGGGATTCGGCTAATTCAACAAGTTGCGCGGCGACTCAGCATTGGCGCGGGTGTAGAGGCCGCCAGATTGGGCGACAACAAGCCCCCGAAGCTCCAGGAGCAGGAGCATGGAGGAAACAACGGCTGGCGTCAATCCACTTTGTTCCACCAGGGCATCAATCGGTAGGGGATCGTAACTAAAACACTCCAGAAGAATGCGGTAATCACCATCCAAGGGAGATTCGCTCGCAGTAGCGGCGGATATTGTGGCAACTGTCCTCAATGGCGTAAGTTCTTCCAAGATGTCCTGGACCGTTTCCACCAATTTTGCCCCCTCGCGGAGGAGTGCATGACATCCTCGAGCCAAGGGGTTGCGGATGGAACCAGGGATGGCAAAGACCTCACGCCCCTGCTCCAAGGCTAAACGTGCGGTAATCAAGCTGCCGCTATGGATAGCCGCTTCTACAACCAGCGTACCAACGCTGAGTCCGCTGATGATACGGTTGCGGCGTGGGAAATTAGTAGCTAAGGGGGGCGTTCCCAGTGGGTATTCGGAGACCAGTGTCCCGCGAGCCAGGATGCGATGGGCAAGATCACGATGGCGAGCAGGGTACACCTGGTCTAGACCGGTACCGGCCACTGCCACGGTGAAGCCTCCATCAGCATCTAGGGCACCTTCATGTCCAGCACCATCAATGCCATGGGCAAGTCCACTGGTGATGACCAGTCCCTCTGCGGCGAGGTCGTGGGCAAAACTACGGGCCGTATCGCGTCCTATCGGGCTGGGATTGCGACTACCGACAATGGCGAGCTGAGGTCGCCCCAAGACCGCCGGGTCCCCGCGTACAAAGAGAATCGGTGGGGGGTCGGAAATCTGGGCGAGAAGATGGGGATAACGGGGGTCGCCACGAACGAGGATCAGATTACCGGGACGTTGTGCCCATTCTAGGTCGGCGTCGATCGCGACCCAGTCAGGCCCTTTCAGATAGGTAAGCGTCGCTGCCGTTAGACGATCTTCTGCCCTTAGCGTCGAGGCCGTAGCGAGAACCGCTGCTGCTGTGCCAAAACGCGAAATGAGCTTTTGGAATAAAACCGGCCCCACCCCCGGTGCTCGGTACAAAGCCAAAGCGCAACGTAGCTCGTCGTCCATTGTTTTCCGTTCCTAGGGTTGGGGGGAGCGTACCATCGCAAGAACTTGTATTTCTCTTTGGGCTTCTAGGATAAAGGCGTAGCTTACTCGGTCGAAGATGCGAAATATCATCAGCAATCCGGAACGTTCTTCTGGTAGAGTCACTGGTTCCCCGGTCAGAGGGTCTTTTATCACTGATCCCGCTTGGTAGATGCCCAGGACATGTCCCACCTCTAGCCCATCTTCTTGACCTCGGTCAATCACCACGGTTTGCAATCGAGAAATCCGTGACAATCCTCCCATGACATCAATAATCCGCGCCTCTACCGGAAAATCGGGGGCGTGTGGCATAAAGTTACGGTTAAAGACCTGTGATTCTTCGGGAAGCAACCGATCCCCAGCAAGGATTTCGGTGGACGATTGAGTCACTAGTAATGTGGCGGGGTCGCCGGGCTTTTTCAGCTCCGCCTCTCCAAGAGAAATGGCTTCGAGACCTAGCAATACCGGTTCATCGTTTTCCATCTTTCGGTAATAGGGACGACCTGTGCGATAGATGTTGTAATGGGTTGTGCTATCCGAGGGGATTCCTCGTGCGTAGACAGAATCACCAGCAACGGAAGCAAGACGTCGGTCGGCCTGGCCAATGATATAGGCTGCACTCTTCATTTCTCCTACCGAAGTAACCCGAGCCCGACTTAAAAACGGTTGAATGGCATCTAGTGGGATAGTGGGAACGGCCTGAACCAAGGCACTTTCTCGGATGGTGGGGGAGAGTTTGACCTCTCGACCAGTGGGAGATAGCTTGAGCGTTGCCCCACCGCGAGTAATTCCCGCCACTACCCGACCGTCAACGAGGCGGATGCTGATCACGTCACCCGGGTAGATAAGATTTGGATTCTCGATCTGGGGATTAGCGCTCCACAGGTCCTTCCAGCGCCAAGGATGGACGAGAAAACGCCCCGAAATATCCCACAGGGTATCGCCTGATACCACCACGTAGCGATCCGGATGCTGAGGCTTGAGCTCTGGTCTTCCCTCGGTCACTTCAGCGGAGGCAAGGACCAACAGGCTGCTAAGGAGGGTAATGCCAAGAAACCGATTGATGGACATCATAGTCTATATCCCATCACGAGAAAGTCGTGCAGTCTAGCTCAATGCAGCGGTTCTCGGGGACACCGGAGTCTGGTGGTCAGGGCAACCGCATCAAAATTTTCAAGCAAGTAAAACCTTGCAACGAAAGGCGCCATCCCAGGCGGCCTTCAATCGCTTTTTGTTAAGGCTACTTTTGGATCCCTCATTGAGTACCGCGTCCATCCGCCAGTGTAAGCAATTCTCAATACCTGTCATACTGACCAAGCAAGGGTTACGTGGTCCCGAAGGCTTCGCACAAAGGGATTACTCCCGATGCACGCTTCGATAGGATTCCGTGGCAAAACACGGACTGCTTCGTCTAACTCCTTGAAAACTAAGCAGAAATTGATGTAATCTCGGGTCGCACCAAGTCGCTCAACCGGATGCGCGCTCTAGGGCTGGTTTTTATTGAATTTCCTAAGTAAAGAGTACTGGCTCACAAAGAAATATAATAGTACGCCAAATTACTGAGTTGCGCTGTGTGTTATTAATCTGTGCATAAGTAAGGCGACACTTGGAAAACTGTGGATTTAGGTTCTATGTTACTTCCCAGGGGCTACCCTGTCGCCTAACCAACGCGAAGATTAATAGTTAGAGGAATTATCAAATGAAAAGAAATGTAGTTGTTTTATTAATAAGTTTAATTATTACTACGTCAATTAATTCTTATGCTTATGATTTGACGTTATCGCAACGCTCTTCTTTAATTAAAACGTTAGATTGGATTTTAAAACAAGCATTCATAAATAAACAAAGTGGAGTACAAGTACAGGGTCAGGGAGTTGTAACTCGATTGCTTAGTGATGATTTAATTGGCGGTTACCATCAACGTTTTATTTTACGTTTGAATAGTGGCCAAACTTTATTGATATCCCATAATATTGATATTGCGCCACGTTTAATAGGTTTACAAATAAATGATAAGATAAATTTTTATGGGCAGTATGAATGGAATAGTCAAGGTGGATTAGTTCATTGGACGCATCATGATCCAGCTAAAAACCATATTAATGGTTGGTTAAAATATAAAAATAAAATTTATCAATAACGAATAACGGTTAAGTCATGAAAAGAATCTAAAGGCGACCAACTATGTTTAATCCCGCTTAATCAGGGTAGATACTATAAGGTGTGCAAACGGATTTATCGTTTGCCCATGTGGAATAAACTCTCCCAATTTCAAGTTTGAAGAAAAAATTACCCAACAAGTTGCTCAAGCGTGTCGTTATGCAGCAAGAGCACGAAATACCGTTAGCGACCATAAACGGAAATTCTGTTACCTCTTTTTCTGCGACCGATTTTAGGTAAAGCTGATGAACTTTAGGCTCGCCTAAACCGATATAAAGAATGTTGCCATAATACCGACTGGCCTCTGATACCTTAGAGCCCCTTAATTTTCCTGAAATCGCTCAACATGCCCCAACAGACTAAAGAATTTGATGCTAGCGTGATCGCTCGGCTGCATGAACCGCTCAATCAGCATCCGATCTATGCCGCCCTGCAAACGCTTGAAGACTTGCGCGTTTTCATGACGCACCACGTCTATCCGGTGTGGGATTTCATGTCGTTGCTCAAGTCGCTACAGCAGCAAATCGCTCCTGCGACACAACCTTG
>Ga0268283_1001137_pt1 | contig 13478 bp, 16 predicted proteins | sample saktaG_13_FD_190140 | JGI IMG/M metagenome (GOLD analysis project Ga0268283, IMG submission 190140) | Saline water microbial communities from Sakinaw Lake, British Columbia, Canada - sak_2013_06_06_36m | ecosystem: Environmental > Aquatic > Non-marine Saline and Alkaline > Saline ... | reverse complement strand
GATCTATCCACCCCGCCATGGCAGAGTGGATTTTTCAATTTCAGCTTCAGGGCTTACGCCTACCCCAAAAGCAAGCTTTTCTATAGCCAGGGTTAAGCTGGGAAAGTCCAACTAATTCTAGAGAGGTAAATACAAACAAAAATAAACTTCAGGAAACCTCGCGCTTTAAAGATTGTTTTTGGGGTAGGCGTAAGCCTCGGGTTATCTCAAGAAAACTTACTTCGTTTCCGTCACCGGAAAAGATACTTTGAGAGCAGCTCTCGCTTGCTCCATTGTCGCTTTGAAATCAGTGAAGGCTTTTTCCATTGCTGCTTTTCTGGTTGTAATTAGTGCCTCCACTTGTGTGTTAATTTTAAGCGTATTTTGCTTGTCCGTTTGTGCTTTGGAACGATTTGCCTCCATACCTGAGCGAAAGGTCTCCATCACAGTCTTAGCATCTTTTCCGGCCGCGCAATCGGCCTTGGCTGTGTTGAGTAGCGCTTGTCTGGCTGCTTTAGCACTGGAAAGTAGTTGATCAACTTGGCCATTTCTTGTTGCGATCGCTGATTGCACTCCCGCTTGAAAAGTCTTAATCGCACTGTCCGCTGCGGCACGCCTCGTTGTGATTGCTGATCGCGTTGTCGTTTCGAAATCCGTCACCGCTTTTTTCTGATCTTCTGTTTGCGCCCTTTCTTCCAAGGCTTTGAATTGCGCATCGCGATTAGCATCCCAAGTCGCGCGACTAGCACTCAGTTCGGTTTCTTTTTCAGTTTTTTTCGCTGTCCATTCAGTTACGCGCTCCTGATTTTTAGTCTGAAATTTATTTTCCTGTTCGGTCATTTTCTGACTGAAATTATCCGCCCGCTCGGAAATTTTTTCGCAAATATTATCATTCTTCTGCGCAATCCTGTCGTCCTTTTTTTGCTCAATATCAGCTTGCCTCGCAGCCCTATTCTCCTCCGCAGCACTATTACCGCCAACTGCCCAAGCATTAGTTGAGAAAAGCACGCCAAAAGCAATCAGACTGGCAAATGTCTTTTTATAATTCTTGTTCATAGGTGTTGCTTAAATTATTAGATTCCGCGCTATCGTCCGTCAGCGCTTTGACATCAGCCTCATCACTGGTTGCTTGCGTCTTTTCGCTATCAGCACCACCAATAATTGCGTCCACCGTGGAATCAACTTTCCCGGTTGGAACAGGAACCTTGGAAGCTGCCGCTTCGGCCGCCGCTTTTTCTGCTGAAGTTTGGGTTGTTTTTTGCATCGGCGCGCTCTCTGGATTATTTTTTGCTCCGCATCCTGCCAAAAAAAGTACCCCCATTGTTAGAAGACCTAAAGATAAAATTTTTTTTGCTTCTTTTTGCATAATTTTTAATTTAATTTAACCAATTAAAGTATTTAATTTTAAGGAGCATCGACCGATCTCCTTTTTCTTTTTTAGAACTTACGCATTTACCTCAAAAAATTCCTAAAAGCGCGGTTTCCTCGTTTTGGTTAGTCTGAGCTTTGTTTATCAAGGGTTTTCTTTGCTAATAAAGAAAACGTGCGGAACTGTTTTTCGGCAAACGCGTAAGTTCTGTTTTTATTCAATACAACAATCAATCGCTTTGCGCACCAACTCGCCCAACTTTCCCATGAAGCCACTGCTTCCAGCCATGTTCACGGTTTTTTCCGAGACTGCAACTGACGGATTATCTACCCGCGCCTGCAAAACTTCTGCTGATTTATTTTTCACATCATCATGCCGATTCAGTGATTCCTCATCAATTTTTTTGATGTCCGTTGTGTCAATCACTTTCATATTAATCCCCCAAAACAGCGAGTAGAGATCATAGGCCTTTTGAAAAAGCGCCTGGGCTTTTTCTTTGCGCCCCATCCCTTGCTGTTTTGTCCCCACTTCCATCAGGCGCATCGAGGCCGCGAGCAAGTGTTTTGAAATGCACCATTCCTCCCCTTGCGGATCTTTGACAATTTCACGCAAAAGTTCTCCACGCATTTTCCGCGCTTCTTGCAAGAGATCAAAATATTCCGGTTTTTGCAATTTTGCTCCGGTGAAAAAGAAATGCTCCTCGATACTCACCAGATTCATAATAGCAATCGAGAGGTCTTGATCCGATGACAAATCTAATTTATCTTGCTTTTTCATCTGATCGATTTTCTCCACAAATTCATTAAGACTTCTGATTTTGTTTTCTTCCATAATTATATTTTTATATATTAGCTGTTAGAATTTGCCATTTTCCGTTCAAGGAAATTTTTGATGTTCAACTTACGTAGCATCCTAGTCTTTGGTAGACCGGCAGAAAAATAACCAAAACAAGAAAGTCGCGCTATAAAGAATTTGCTTGGACGGGAAATAGCAAACTGCACTCTTTTAGCTTCGGGTTAAAAAATAAAACACAAAACTCAAAACCAAAAGCAAACCAACCGGAATGACCACCTTTTGAAATGGGAAATAGACTTTTCCGCCATTCTGTTTTTTAAGCTGCAAATTTAACATTCCACCGAGAAAGAAAATAACACTACCCAAAATTATGCCTAAAAGCAACTTATCTAGGCCCCAAAAAAAATGATTATCTTGACCCATAAAACCATACCAGTAGAGCGGAAAAATGGTGAGCGCATAATAGGCAAAATAGGTTAACGTCTTTTCTCCTCTGAACGTGATATTTTTATTTTTCAGCCACTCTAATGTCCAGGCGGAAAGCCCCACGAGAAGCGCCCCAATCCAAAGACCGGTAACAACATCATCAATGCCAAGATAGTGCGAAAGTTCCAGTCCCGCTCCCACCGCCACCACACAAACCGGACAAAAAGCTTGCGCCGAAAATGCCGGAATTAAAATCAAGCTGGCTAGCAATAATCCTGATTTTTTACGCGAAGTATTATTGAGCATCAACTTTATTCTTGAAAAAATTAATTATCTCATCTTGTCCCAAATAACATTTTTCAGCCGTCCAAAGAAACGGTACCGCCCCGACCGATTTTTCATCCAATTTGCAATTTCTCTGCCGCGTCACCATAAGGTTCGCATTAGCCTTGTTATGATTGACTTCCCGCTCGGAAAAAGTCACCTTCGCTTTGACATTATTATCCGCGACATACTTTTCCACCACCTTGCAATGCGGACACTCCTCACCATAAAACAAAATAATCGCCGAGCTATCTGTCACCGCCACCGGTTGATTTCCGCAACCACTAAAAACAAACATTCCCAAAAACAAAAAAACACCTAGAATAATTTTTTTCATAAAAACTCAATTAGTCCAATTAGCTTCCAACTTCATAAATTATACCAGTCACTGGATTATCCTGCAAACCTCCCTATATCCCCTTCGCCCTCCGGAAGAAGGTGGCCCCGCCGTGGCGGGGATGAGGGAAAGGGCGAAATAGTATAGATAATGGATTATTTCAAACTCCTTTGATCAATAAACTTTTTTAATTCCGCTTTCACAATTTTTTCCATTTTTTCATGGGAGATTTTCCCCTTACCTGAAAGCACTTCCAGTCTGTTGGCCTTTAGCATTTCATGCAAATAGCGAACCCAATCTTTCATGTGCATGATATTTTTCCGCTCAATTTGAAACTCAGCGAACGACAAGAATTGCTCCACCAAAAGATAGAGCTGACGCAGTTCCGTTTCCAGCATATAATTTTTCGCCACTTCCGCTTCTTTTCTAGTTGGCGCCACGCCCTTCCAATTTGTCATGCCTAAATTTTCTTTTTTCCCGCTAATTCGATTAACTACCAGTTCCGCCGCCGTATTTCCGGTAATTGCGTAGTGAAATTTATTTTGCATCGTCGCATAAAATTCTTTCGTGAAATCCGTTTTTGGATCATAATCAACACTTGTAGCAAAAACGTCTTTTACTTTTTCATAGAGATTCTTTTCCGACGCTCTGATTTTCCTAACTCTTTCCAACCACTCTGAAAAAAAATCTTTTTTCACTCCGCCCTCAGACAACCTTTCGTCGTCCATCACAAAACCCTTCACGATATATTCTCGCAACTTTTGCGTCGCCCAAATACGAAATTGCGTGCCACGCAAAGATTTCACGCGATAGCCGACGGAAATAATTACGTCTAAATTATAGAAATTGACCTCGTATTTTTTCCCATCAAGCGCAGTATGCTGGAATTTCCGGCATACTGAATTTTCTGCTAATTCACCCTCTTTAAAAACATTTCCGATATGCTCGGTAATAGTTTTTCTGTCCTTTTGAAACAATTCTGCCATCTGCTTTTGGCTAAGCCAAACAGTCTCACCTTCGAGACTTACTGCGATTTCTGTTTTTCCATCTTCCATACTGTAGAGAATTATTTTGTTGTTTTTTTCATTCATTTTTTTGAATTATTTTTAGTTATTATTTCTCCTTTTACCTCGACAAACTCAAAGCTATTCATAAAAACCATTCGAATGGATCTAATAGTCTTTTGCATAGCGGGCACATATAATCAACATTGCCAACTTGAATTGCATTTTTATAATCATGTCGACAACCTTTTTGCTTCTTTGTGTTTTTGTTTTTTGTCATATTTTTTATTATTAACTAATTACACTGATACCATATCATCAAAGCAAAAAGCCGTCAAACAATTGCACAAAAAAAAACAGCCCCGATTGCTCGGGACTGTCTTTTTTAAGTGTGATTCAAAAGATTAGTATCTCTTGTTTCCTCCACCAAAACCACCATCGTTGCCACCCGGTTTTCGGAAACCACCAGTTCTTGGTCTTTCCTCCATTGGGCGAGCTTCGTTAACAGTCAAAGTTCTTCCTTCGAACTCTTTTCCGTCAAACATTTCGATAGCTTTTCCAGCCTCTTCATCAGAAGCCATTTCCACAAAACCGAAACCCTTTGAACGACCAGACATTTTATCAGTGATGATAATAGCTGACGCTACGGCTCCTGCTTGAGAGAAATAATCTTTCAAGCCGTCTTGTGTTGTACTGTAGGAGAGTCCTCCCACGTATAATTTTTGTGCCATGTGTTTGCCTTATACTTAAATTACATTGCAAGCCGACCTTCTCTTTTAGCTTACTTCTCTTAGAAACGTGCGTTTCAAGATCTTTATCCTTAGATTCACATATAAGGCAAAACCTACTGAGAAAACTTACAATAGACCTACTATACACCCAAACGGGAAATAAATCAAGTGTTTGGTAGTTAAGTGGCATATTAGCTAATTTTAGCTCCGGTAAGGCAAATTTAGCCAACGCCTCCGTTTCTTCCAATCTTTCATAGCCCACTCGTGCCAGCCACAGCTTAAATGGCTCTGCATTTGGTGAGGGAATTGATTGAATAAGTCGGAGCATAACTTCGGTGTCCAGTGTATCGGTCAAATATAATTTGCCATCGCTAGCTTGCATTTTCAGTTGGTTACATTTTGTAACCAACTCACTTCCCTCTGCCTTTAAGCGAATTTTAAGCACTTTCCAATAATTTCGAGGGTCAGCGCTTTTGGTCAAAACTCTTACTGCATCGACAACCGAGAAATACCACAACTCTTTTTCCGCGTCCCAATGACGACGAATTTGGCTACCTTCAAAAATTGCGATTGTTTTAATTTTTGTTTTTTTCATAAAAAATTATTTAACTTTTTTTATTTTCTACTGTTATTATATCATCATCGATAAAATAGTGCAACTAGAATTTTATCTTACCCAGAGTTGTTCTGAGTGGAGCTAAAAAATCAACTTTTTGGGCTCTATAAATTTTGCAAAATAAAGACCCCGAAACCTTTTGAAAAAGATAACGGGGTCTTGCGGGATGCCAAAGGCTGGTCTATTCGGCGGTTTTCGTCTGTTTTTCGATATTTTCGACAGCAACTTGGATTAGCCGAAGAGTTTTTTCTCCCAATTTCGACTCGACCCCCGCTGTCAAAAGCGCATAGATCAGTTGGTTAGCGTCTTCGGGCATAATCGTTGTTTTTATCGCCGCATATACAATGGCAATAAATTCAATAATATACTCGCTGGGATTTTTAGCGGTCAATATTCTGACCGCGGTTTCATGAAGGGCGCTCCCCTCATATGAAACTACAACGACAATTTCCTCATTCTCTTGCATTTTTAATCTCCTCTTTTTGTTAGTTTTTCTACTTATCCAACTTCTCCGTCAAACTTTTTCTGAGCTTGTCGGAAAAAGCATCAACACCTCTTGCGACGGCACCACCATCTGAGTCAAAAAGAATCCCCTCCCAATGATGATCAACCACGGAAATTTTTTCATATTGCTTTTTGGGATCAATCCTGTTTTCCCCTTCAGCTTGGATGATAAAACTTCCCGAAGAATGTCGTGATTTTTGTCCGATAGAAAAAACTTCTCTTCCCTTATCATATTCGGACTTAATCACAAAATGATCACCGGCCAGTTTTTTAACCGTGTCAATAATCATCCTGCCGGGTACTACGACATCAATTGTTCTACGTGCCATTTTTTATCCTCCCGGATTTTTTTTGATCAGTTGATCGTTGATTTAACTAATCTTCAGCCAAAAAAGAACTGATGAAAAATTCTAGCACCAAAATTTGATTTGGTCAAATTCAAAAGCAAAAAAATACTCCGCTTTTCAGGCAGAGTATTTTCAGGACTGACCTATTTTTGCTAATTGCTATTTATCCTTTTTCTCTTCTTTTTTGTCTTCTCCTTCGACCGACGCTGTTTCTTTGACCACACCTTCAACCTTGGTCACATCGGCTTCGACTTTTGTCTCCAGTTCCGACATTTCATCTTCCGATCTTGGTGGAGCAACGAGCGCAACCACAGTTTCCAAGTCAATACTCAGTTCAATTTTTTTAGAAATCGCAAGATCTCCCAGTGTGATACGATCATCAAAAGTTTTGAGGCTTGAGATGTCCACAGTAATACTCGATGGCAAATCAGCTGGCAGACATTTCACTTCGATGGCATCAATATTTTTCACCAGCACTCCACCAAGTTCTTTGACGGCTGGCGCCTCACCAATAAATTCCAACTCCACTTCCGTTTCAATTTCCTCATCCATTCGCACTTGGAAAAAATCAATATGCACATAATTATCTCGCACCGGGTCTTTTTGCGTTTCATAGATAAGCACGTTGCGATCATCCTTCGCGTCGATCTTCAAATCAATCACAGTACTTTCTCCGGACTTTTTGATCAAGCGTTTGAAATCCAACAGCTTCACCCAGACATTTTTTGAAGCGACTCCCTTGCCATAAACAACCGCTGGAATCAAACCTTCACGCCGACCTTTGTTCGTTTTGCGACCAAGAATGTCTCTTGTTGTCGCGTCTAATACTACTTTATCCATATTTTTTCGCTCTACCCACCCCCGAAGTATTTCGGAGCCTCTCAAGCGGATTAATTTTAATAAACCCTAGCACTGAGCTAGTCTAGCACAAAAATCGATTTCGTCAAACAATTCAGCTAATTGAGCTGACTATTGATTTATTTGAAACTGTCTGCTAGAATAACTTTGTTTTGTAAAATTGTATTTTTACAATCAAATATTCTCAGCCGAAGGCTAACCAGCCTCTGGAGGAGAAAATAAATATTCCGCGATAGCTCAATGGTACCTGCCTGCCGGCAGGCAGGGAGCAGTTGGCCCTTTATAGGTTTCTCTATGAATATCAAATATTTTGTCTATGCTATTCAGAGTGAAGTCGATAAGCGAATTTATGTTGGTCTGAGCCACAATGTTGTCCGTAGGCTGAAAAGTCACAATAATGGCGAAACTTTTTCGACTAAAGGTTTTCGACCCTGGAATTTGGTTTATCAAGAGGAAGTTGGCAATAGGGAAAATGCCAGAAAAAGGGAAAAATATTTGAAAAGTGGTTGTGGCAAAGAGTATCTTAAAAACATAATTAAAAATATTCCGCGATAGCTCAATGGTAGAGCAGTTGACTGTTAATCAATTGGTTCCAGGTTCGAGTCCTGGTCGCGGAGCAAATTAAAAATTACGTAATTAATTACGTAATTTTTTAATTCCCAAAAATGCTTCGAGACAATTGCTTACTCTTGCACGGGATGCTCTTTTGGCTCAAAATGATTGATGACGGCGCCGACGAGTGAAAGCACGAGACTGAAAAGTAGTGCCCACCAAAAGCTTTTCACATAAAAACCACCAACAAGACTGCTGGTGAGCATAACCAGTCCGGCATTGATGACAAGGGTAAAAAGCCCGAGTGTTAGAATTTGGATTGGCAAAGTAAGAATGACTAAAATTGGCCTAATTATGCTATTGAAAAATCCCAAAACTACCGCCACAACCAGCGCCACAAAAAAACTCTGCACAAAAATCGCTTCTTTGGGCAAGAGATAAGCGGTGATGACCACGGCCAGGGCGGAGAGAATCCAGCGGATGATAATTTTCATATTTTTTTTGATTATAATTATGCCTTGAGTATATTACGGAATTGCGCTAAATACAATACGTGCCTTGCCTTGGCAAGAAACCCAGAATCGTGCTAGTATAATCGAAGTAGATTCATAGGCAAAACAAATGAAGAAAAAACTCAAGACCAATTTTAATCGGGCAAGATATACTCCAACAGGAGTATTTTTTTTTATCTTCTTTAAAAAATGAATAAGGGAGGAAATGGATGAAAAAGAGATCAAGAGCAACTGCGCTTGGGATCGCCCTGGCTGATGTTGTTATTGAAACCGCACATATGACCTACAACGCTCCACGGGGGAAAAAGATCGTTGAAGCTTGTATAAGAAGGTTAAAAGAGAGAATTATCGAACTTCAGCCAAAAAAAGCCAATCCAACCTATAAAAAAGCCAGGTATGGTTCCAGCAAAAAAGCTGAACCATAATATTGAGTCACAACGATGACGACGAGGCGCACTATTCATAATGGGTAGGGCGCCTTTTCTATTCTTGAAAACCCTCAATTAGGCCGTTTCTTGCCTTTTTCCATTTTATGAGTTAGGTTTAATATAAGGAGAAAATTTTCAGTCTACGGAGTTCATTAAAATTTACAAACCCATTTATTGAAAGGAGAAATTGCCATGAACCAGAGAGGAGATATCGGAAGCATCCTTAAGGACATTGAAGGAGGTAGTAGCTTAAGGGAAATTGATGAGGAAGGAGCTGAGACTTTCGATGCGACCGAAGAGAATGAGGATGTAAGAGCGGATAGGGAAGCGAGAAAAGCTGCCCAAAGAGAAGAAAATGGAGCAAAGAAAAAGCTCAAAAAATTTCGGGTTAAAAATGGGATGGCACCGGTTGATTTTGCTGAAGTGCAAAAAAGATCCCAATGGAGAGTCGGTTGCCTGAGATCTTTGAGCGAGAATGGTTATTACACTATCAATTCACGCGACGAACTGGACAATCTGATTTTGGGGACCAGAGTTAGAATTCCGATTGCTTTTTTGGTTCCTCTTAAGCGGCAAACACGAATCTTTTTTGATGCAAAGGAGATAAGGGAACTTGCAAAATCCATCAGGCTTAACGGCGACGTAGATTCCCCGATAAAAATTGTTATCCGGAAGGAATCCAACGGGACGCCATATGGATTGATTTTTGGCGGAGAGCGAAGATCGCTCGCTGCAAAAGAAGCCGGCATCAGCCACGTCAGTTGTTTGGTCTATAAGATTGACGATGATAAACAGATATTTTTACGTTGCGTAACTGACAATACCAATAAGGTAGCTCTTACTCCTATTGAGGAGACGCTGGTAATACTGCGTCTGGAAAAAGAATTTGGACTTTCAGATGAAGAAATTTCTATTGCCATAGGAAAGCCGGTTACAAGCATCCAAAAAATCAGGCGCTACATGGACCTTCTCCCGTCTTTCATTGCAATGCTTACTGATCGCAGACTAAGTAAGGGCGAGGTTCTGGTTTTGGTTGATTACGAACCAGCACATCAGCAAGCTATCTATGAAATCGTTCAAGATTTAAAAAGAGAAAAGAAAAAAGATTTTATTCATCCTAACGCGCTTAACTTGCTGGTTAGATTGCGGGCAGAAAAAAAGGGTCTCGTAAAGACGAGTCAAAACAAGAAGAGTCGAGGTAAAAAATTAGAGTCAGCGACTGATTTGGTAATAAAGAGCATCTTACGGGGAATTGAAAACTTTAATGATGTTTTGGATCTGACCGAGGGATTAAAAAAGTCGGAAGTGTTGACCGCAAAACCTCCAATCCATGTACTCCGCGACAGCCTTGAGGACACGCTCACCAGACTCACCAAAATTTTCGGAAAAATCAATGATTGGGATTAAAAAATGATAATATCATATTGCACCACCCTCCCCTCAGTACACAACTTACGCTGCAGGGGAGTTTTTTTATGCAAAAAGAAGCCATCAGACCTTTTATTGCTTTTTTTCCTTTTCTACGCTAGGTTATTGATAAGGAGGGCCGGACTAAGTCTGGCTTGTTTTTTGACAATCTATGATTATAACGCAGATTAGAAATGGCTTTTAGCCAAATAACCTGAAATAGTGGAGGTAAGAATGAAAACTATTAAGTATGATCCAAAAGCAGAGGCAATTGTACGGGCAATGTTTGACGGTTATGGGCCCAATTTTAGATTCAAAACTCCGCAAGAGTTGATGGATGCGGCCGATGCAACACGGGAAGACATTCTTCGTTTAAAGGAGTCTTTCCCAGCGCGTGGGCGATACCGCAATTCTACAGACTTTCTCAGTGAAGTAACCTCGGGTTACGCCCTGGGAAGAAAGAGATATTATCTTTTTGCAAAAAGACTGATAGCTTTTGCGCATCTCATGGAAAACTATCAGGGTACTCATCAGGACAAAAAAATAATCCCCAAAATTACGCCAGAGGATGAAAAAAGATTACTTGAACTTGGAGGAGACTTTCATTCTGACATTCTGGCAGAACTGCTTGAAGAAGTGGCCGACAATGACACCGCGGCTTATGCGGATGCCTTTAAGATTTTGATATACATTCATATGCCGCATCTTGCTCCCTACATCGAAGCAGTCCACAACCCCGATACATCGGAAGATAATTGGGGTAATGTGGTTGGGTTAACCTTAAGCGAGTTGGTATTTGGGCACACTGTTTCCGCCTATATCAGTTTTTGTGAACAACTCCTGAATTATGTTGACTCACACAAGGAAACAAAAATCTGGGAAGTTCCGGAAATATCGGCCAACGACAATATTTTTCTTTTGCCGGCCTTTACTCATTGGCAATCAGCCACCAACTCGACACATGCAAAAAAGATCATCACATCAGTGAAGCAGATTGTGGAGTTGCTTTTTGAGCTGAAAGAAGGCGTTGTCTTCAAGCCGTTCGGCGGAAAATTCGGCGGTATCACGGGGACATATGATGCGCATTTTGCGCTCTATCCTGATATTGATTGGTTTGCTCATGGGCGCGAATACATCGAAAGCCTTGGACTGCATTATGAGTCCATGGTAAACCAAAGCGTTTCCTATACTCGGGAAGCCCAGCATTTGCGAACACTTTGCAATATTAATGCGCAAATTATCAAGTTCGCTAATGATTTTCGCTTCCTGGTCAGTTGTCCAGGTCAATTTTTTGTCAAAAAGCTGGTGCCTGGCAGGAAAGGATCATCATCCAATCCGGGAAAAACCAACCTCTGGAATTTTGAGGGAGCAGTGAAGCTTCTGAAAAAATCCAACGTACTCTTCACCTTCCTTGCGACAGAATTACAAGACTATACCCAGGAAGGTGACATGGGGCGTTCGGTACTGATGCGCGATATTGGAACTGATTTTTCGTCAACTTTTATTGCGCTCGACCGGTTAAAAAGAGAACTTAATGGTTGTGTGCCCAATCCCGAAAATATCAAGCGTTTCATTGACAACTACCCATCTCTTTGTATGAGCACTATGCAATACGTTTTGAAACGGGAACACTATCAAGGAGACGCCTATCGGGAAATGCAACGGATGCTGATCAATACTGATGGCTCCTATGCAACCAGGATTGAATTCATGCCCCGCTTTGAAAAGTTTATGGCGGAGGCAAGTTTTTCTCCAGAATTGTGCGAGGAATTACGTTCGCATATGAATCCGGTCAAACTGGTCCGCCCGATTCAGGACAAGGTTATGGGAGAAATGGGTTTGCTGAGAGTCAGGCTAACTGAACTCCGCGAAACTCAAGTTCGGACTCCCTCTTTGAGGGAATATTTCAAAAAACAGAAAAAAATGGAAAGGAGTTAGTTTATGACAGGCTTCAAAAAAGCAGAAATATTGGCTGAGGGCAAAACCAAAGCATTATATTTGGTTGAAGGCAATGATCATTTGTTAATTATTAAAAGCAAAAACGACATCACTAAAAACGATAACCCTGATGAAACAAAACAAATGGATTCAAAGGCTAAATTTTCCACGGCGACTACCTGTCTTGTTTTCGAGCTTTTGAAAAAGGCGGGGATTCCCGTCGCCTATGAAATTCAGCTTTCCGAAACGGAATTTTTGGCTTGGAATTGCCAGATGATTCCGCTGGAAGTTATAATGCGACGTTATGCTGTGGGGAGCTATCTCAAGCGCTTCCCGAATCTCGAAAAGAAAAAAGGCGAGCCTCCACATCGTTTCCATCGTTTGATTTTTGAGTTATTTCTCAAAACGACCGGAGGAAAGTTTATCAACAAAGATGGCAATGTGAGTATGGAGATGCCGATTGATTCGGAAAACGGAAGACCGATTGACGATCCTTTTATTGCCGATCCCTGCTATCCGCATTGGTATTTGCACCACCCGAAATATCCGCTGTGGGACAGCCGGTCAATTCTCGATCGAAACGTTTCTCCGGCCAGCGTGTTGCCGAAAGGTGTAACCGTCAAAAAAATCGAAGAAATTGCCCGCAAAACCTTTCTCGTGCTCGAAGGAGCCTGGGCACAGTTGGGTTTGAGACTGATCGATTTCAAGATTGAGTTCGGTGTCGACACGGATGGCAACCTATTGGTGGCCGATGTTATCGATAATGACAGCTGGCGCCTGCGGGACGCTGATTGGAACGAACTTTCCAAACAGCTCTTCCGTGACAATGCAGATATGGGTCAAGTCGCGGATAAATATGCTCTGGTCGCTCGGTTGGCCGAACAGCTGCGGATTCCCAATCAAACTATTGTGGTCTGGCGCGGCTCAAAAGATGATCCGCCCCTTGAAATTCCTACTATTGCGGGTGTCAATATCGAAGATGTAATTCTATCCGGACACAAGTCGACGCAGAAAAGTCTCGTTCATCTGGAAAAGATTCTTACCAAATTTCCCGAAGGCGGTGTGATATTGGCCTGCGTCGGAATGTCTGATGGGCTGGGGCCGGTATTGGCAGCCAGGACTAGTTGGCCAGTCATTGTTGTGCCATTGACAGCTGATAAAGATTCCAAAGACAAGTTCATGGAGGACGTATGGAGCAGTCTTCGGATGCCAAGTAATGTGCCACTGGCAACAATTCTCAAGAAAAAAAATGCTGTCCTCATGGCACTCAATTTCCTGGCTCAAAAAAATCCGGCAGCATATATGCACCGGCAATATGCAATCGAAGAGCTGGATGAATAATCCCCAGCTT
>Ga0268283_1001135_pt1 | contig 13509 bp, 9 predicted proteins | sample saktaG_13_FD_190140 | JGI IMG/M metagenome (GOLD analysis project Ga0268283, IMG submission 190140) | Saline water microbial communities from Sakinaw Lake, British Columbia, Canada - sak_2013_06_06_36m | ecosystem: Environmental > Aquatic > Non-marine Saline and Alkaline > Saline ... | reverse complement strand
TGAAATTCTTACAGATAGTAAACCAAATAGGCACTTTAATTCTGCCGGCTATCATCTTTGCCTTGCTTGTTGATCATTCCCCGTTTAGCTATCTTCATAGTGAAAAGACACCTAAATGGAAACACGTTCTTATAGCCACGGCCTTGATTTTTATTGCGATGCCATTTATTAACTGGATGGTGGAATGGAACCAGGGAATGCGATTCCCATCCTGGCTTTCGGGTGTTGAGGCTTGGATGAAATCTTCCGAAGCAAATGCCGAAAAGATTACAGAAGCATTTTTGATTTCAAGTTCCGCTACAGGATTGATGATAAATATGCTGATGATTGCTGTATTGCCTGCTATTGGCGAAGAGTTTATGTTTCGTGGCATTCTTACAAGGCTCTTTGGCCGGTGGCTAAATAATAGCCATGCAGGTGTTTGGCTGGCGGCATTCCTTTTCAGTGCTATTCATCTTCAGTTCTATGGATTTGTTCCACGTTTGTTCCTGGGTGTTGCTTTTGGTTACTTGTTTGTATGGACCGGCAACATCTGGGTCCCCGTTACCGCCCATTTTATTAATAATGCAAGTTCTGTAATTGTAGAATATATGGCAAACAAGGGAGTGATTTCGGTTAATGCAGAAACATTCGGGCAAACAAATAACGCAGCCATCATTATTACATCTGCAGTTCTTTGTGCAGCATTGCTTGCAATAGTTTGTATTGAAGGAACTAAGACACCGCATTATCTGGAAGAAAAAAGGGATCTTTAAGGTTTTACGAAGAACATTGAAGCTACTTGAATTTTATTGGCTGGCTGTTAACCGGCCTAAAAGTAATCGGTATAGAAAACATAACAATCACTGGCCGGCCATGATGATATCCGGGAGTCCAGCGTGGCATCAGCCTGATAACCCTAACAGCTTCTGCATCCAGCAGCGGATCTACACTCTTTATAACTTTGACATTGTCAACATATCCATCTTTCCTTACATAGAAACAAATCTTTACTGTACCTGAGACCCCAGGTTTCATTACATCAGCAGAGCGGATGTTTTCGGAAATGAAACGTTGCAAAGCAGCAATTCCGCCGGGAAATTGAGGCATAACTTCCACTGAATAAAAAACATCGGTTGAGCCAGCTTGAGCTGTATCCCCTGGCAATCCATTCCGGGACGAAGCATTGGAGATGGTATCCGGTTTAGACACTGTGGTATCCGGCACAACCTGGCCTTTTTTCTTTTCTAAAGGTTCCTGATCTTCCGGCGTAACAAGTGATGAATTGTTCTCAACTACAAGGGGTTTCACCTGCTTGGTCAAACGCTGCAAATCTGAAGGGGAAATAAGATCGTTATACATCTGAACATTTCCGATATAGGGATAATATACCATTTCATTATCTGAAGGATACCAAAGAATGTAGGAATATATTCCCAGGGGAATAAGCACTATTGCAATAGCTAGGATCAATCCCCGGTTAACAGCAGCATTGTAACCTTTCCTTAGGATGTAAGCCCCATACGCCTTGTTGCGGTATTCAAAGAGGACTTCCAGGTATTCGCTTTTTTTTCTTTTTTTCAATAATAGCATCTGGAAGCAAATGAAGTCAGTTATTCAGGGCGGAAAAATCTCATTAACAAGAGTTATACAGAAAGTGTGCCATTAGGGCTTATCGGGAAGATTAAAAGCACATAATGTTCCCGCAAACCTGCATACATTGTCATGTTTATTTTATCGTGCCGCTGTGTGGTGCAAAAGTAATCAAAATAGATTGACCTTAAGTATGCACCAATAATACCAATGTATTCAGAAGTATAAACGATATCTGGCCCGATTGCGGTATTACAGCTTTTTTGTTCAGAAAAGATGGAATGTTGCCTGGCAAAGGATTGGCTTTGTCAGTCCTTATTGGGTTAGTTCTCCCCTCATAGGGGATTGCAACATTTGTTCAATTTTTTCTTTTGGATAGCCTTCGCCCAGCAGGAACATCATTTTGGCAACAGCCGATTCGGTTGTAATATCATAACCTCCAATTACACCAATTCGGCTAAGTTCAACACTGGTTTCGTATTTCCCCATATCAACAGAGCCACCTTTGCATTGTGTAACATTATAAATAATTATGCCCCGGCCAATTGCTTCTTCAAGATCTGCAATAAACCATTCGTCAGTTGGTGCGTTGCCCGCGCCAAAAGTCTCAAGAATTACTCCTTTTAAGCCTTCGGAGTGCAGGATACTGCTTATCACATTTTCGGTAATACCCGGGAAAAGCTTTAGAATAGCAACATTGGGGTCAAGTTTAGTATGAACTTTCAGATTTTTAAAATTGGGTTTAAGGATGAAATTCCGGTTGTAACGGATATGAACCCCTACATCTGCAAGGACAGGATAATTTCCTGACAGAAATGCATTGAAATTCTCAGCATTGAATTTATTGGTGCGGTTCCCCCTCATAAGTTTATTTTCGAAATAAATGGCAACCTCAGGGACCAATGGTGTTTCCTCTTCCCTGGCGGCAGCAATTTCAATGGCATTGATAAGGTTATCGCGACCATCTGTCCGAACAACGCCTAGAGGTAGTTGGGAACCGGTAAATATTACAGGTTTATTCAGGTTCTCAAGCATAAAGCTAAGAACAGAAGCTGTATAAGCCATAGTATCAGTACCATGCAGAATAACGAAGCCATCAAATTTCCCGTAGTTTTCACCAATAAGATTTGCCAGCCTTATCCAGAATGAGGGATTCATATTCGATGAATCAATAAGAGGGACCAGTGAATACGATTGAATCTCGAAATTGAAATTATCCAGCACAGGCATCAGGCGGTAAAGATTTCCAAAATCGAAAGGCCTCAATGCCCCGGTTTCTTTGTCTTTAATCATTCCGATAGTTCCGCCGGTATATATTACCAGTATTGAAGTTTTTGATTGCATATGAATAAAAGGATTTCAGCTAAAGTTAAATAATCGTTTTGCATTGGCTGTCGTAATTTGCGCTACTTCAGAAAGTGGTATTTCTTTGAGTGACGCTATCTTTTCAGCTATCAGAGGGATGTAGCTGCTCTCATTTCGTTTGCCGCGATATGGGTCGGGCGCGAGAAAAGGAGCATCGGTTTCGAGCACTATATATTCCAGTGGTATCTGTTTAACTACTTGCTGTAGCCCTGAATTTTTAAATGTTACAACACCACCTATACCCAGTAAAAATCCCAGATCAGTAACCTTTTTTGCCTGTTGGATATTACCGGGAAAGCAGTGAAATACTCCCTGTAAGTTTCCATCTGCTTCTTCGAGGATAATACTATATGTTTGATCGAAGGAATTACGCATATGTATGGCAACCGGCAATTTAGAAGCTTTTGCCAGTTTAAGCTGATGCCTGAATGCAATTTGCTGTTGTTCGAGAAAAGTCTTGTCCCAATAGAGGTCGATGCCAATTTCACCAATGGCGTAAAATTTGCGTTTTTTCAAATGGCTTTCAACTATTTGTAACTCATCCTGATAGTTTTCTTTCACCGAAGTAGGATGAAGTCCAACCATTGGAAGACAATTATCCGGAAACATATCGGCAAGATTCAGTAAAGGTTCAATAGAAAGGCTGTCGATATTTGGGAGCAGGAATATTTCAACACCAGCCAATTTAGCTCTGCTAATAGATTCGGTGCGGTCTGCATCAAATTCGTCAAGGTAGAGATGGGTATGCGTGTCGATAAATTGCATGGCACAAAGGTACATGAAATCGCTTATGCAACTTACCGGTATTGGCGCTTTGCGGAGGGGCAAAAGGATACCGAGTATTGCAGCGCGAACAGGTGTTTTTGTATCTTTGCCACAAAGCCCATCTATTGAAGAAAATCCTGATTATACGTTTCAGTTCTATTGGCGACATTATTCTTACAACGCCAACTGTCAGGTGTCTAGCCACACAGTTATCCGGTGTCGAAATCCATTACCTTACGAAGAAGGGTTACGCTCCTATCCTGAAAAATAATCCTTATATCAATAAAGTAATTGAACTGGAAGGAAGTCTGAATGCTCTTATTCCTTTGCTGAAAGCAGAAAAATATGACCATATCATCGACTTGCATAAGAACATGCGTTCAGTATATACGCTTGCACGGCTTTGTAAACCCTTTTCAACATTCAGCAAACTTAACATCCGCAAATTATTAGTCGTGACATCAGGTCTTAACCTGTTGCCTCCTATCCATATTGTTGACAGGTATATAACTGCCACTAAACGTTTTTCAGTATTTAACGATGGGAAAGGTCTCGATTTTTTTATTCCTGTTGGTGACGAGGTTGATTTGAAAATGTTCCCGGATATTTTCAGGAAAGCTTATTTAGGTTTTGTAATTGGCGGAAAATTCAACACAAAGATAATGCCTGCCGAAAAGGTGATTGAAGTTATCAGGAATGTCAAATTACCGGTAATCCTTCTGGGTGGAAATGAGGACAATGAAAGAGGGGAGATAATCAGAAAAGAATTTAGCGATAATGTTATTAATGCCTGCGGTCAGTTTTCGCTGATGCAATCGGCTTCGTTGGTTAAGCAGGCAAAAGCCATTGCAACTAACGACACAGGATTGATGCATATTGCAGCGGCGTTCAATAAAAAAACTATTTCAATCTGGGGCAATACCATTCCTGATTTTGGGATGGGCCCTTACAAGCCGCACGGGTATGAAAGTGATTCAGCAATAGCCGAAGTAAATAGTTTGAAATGCAGGCCTTGTAGTAAAATCGGATATAAAGAATGTCCAAAGAAGCATTTTCGTTGCATGTTGGATCAGGACACAAATAAAATCGCCCAAAAGCTAAACGATTTCTCTTCGGTCAGTTAATGAAAGGGTTGTTCCGCTTTTCGAAGCCAATTGTAGTAGTTGGGCCGTGCCCCGGGTACACGATACACTGATCGGGAAGACTAAATAATTTTGTCCGGATACTTTCCAGTAACCTGTCGAGGTTACCTGTTGGCAGGTCAGTCCGGCCAATGCTCTCCTGAAACAGGACATCACCTGTTATAACAAAGTTTTCTTTGTCGCTTACAAGGCAAATACTGCCATCGGCATGTCCCGGAGTATATAAAATTTTCATAGTGGATTTGCCGAATTCCACGCAATCACCTTCTTTAAGGAAGTCGCTGGGAAGAATAACATGTCCGACATTCATCCCAAAAACAGAGCCTGACGTTTGGGCGGTTTCATAGAACTTTAGTCCTGCTGAATGCGCTTCGGGTTTCAGGTTATACCGTTCGCAAACGAACGTGTTTCCAAGAATATGATCAATATGGGCATGCGTATTTATCATACGAACCGGTTTCAATCCTTTTTCTTCTATAAAACCAGATAATTCCTGCTCTTCCTGCTGGAACTGACAGGCCGGATCAATTATGAGGCATTCGTGACTTTCGTCATAAACTACATAGGTGTTCACACCAAAAGAATTGAAAATAAAAGTTGAAATTTGAAGCATAGTGCAGATTAAATGGGCATTCAAAGTTACGCAATTAAATCGTGTGCCGCTTTTCCGGCTCAGGGTGGTAAAAAAATGGTTACTTTAGCCATTCCAATTCCCGAACCAGAATAATTGCCATGTCGCTTTTGAAATCCTCAATACGGAATAAGATACTGGCAACCATTATAAGTATCAGCGGACTATTGGCAATGCATCTGCCAGCTTTGGGCCAATTTTACAATGGTTCGCAAATGTCTTTTGGCAAAAACCGGGTTCAATACAACGACTTCCAATGGACCTATTTTAAATTCACTGGTTTTGATGTTTATTTTTACCTGAATGGCAAGGAGTTGGCAACCCATACCGCCAGGTATGCGAAGGAAAATATTCCGGAAATAGGGCGAAGGCTTCAGGGCACACTTAACGAGAAGATCGACTTCGTAATATTTAACAATTTGACTGATCTGAAACAAAGTAATATTGGGCTTGTTAGCGATCAGCAATACAATACAGGAGGTGTTACTCAAATTATCGGACGTAAGGTATTTATCTATTTCGATGGCGACTATACTCATTTCGACCGGCAAATCCGCTCAGGGATCGCCAAATTACTTGTTGATCAAACGATATCTGGCGGGTCAATAGGAGCTCAGATAAAGAACGCTACTCTGATAAATATGCCCGATTGGTACGTTAATGGATTGGTTTCTTATCTGGGCGAAGATTGGAGTACCGAAACCGACAACATTGTAAGAGATGGTATTCTTAGCGGGCGATACAATAAGTTTAATCACCTTACGGGCGAGGATGCGTTATACGCCGGTCATTCTATTTGGGAATTCATAGCTATGCGTTATGGAGAAAGGAATATCCCTGATATTATTTACATGGCCCGGGTAAGCAGAAGTGTTGAGAATGGGTTTCTTTACGTTCTGGGAATTTCTTTCAAAAACCTAATAAAGGAATGGCAAAAGTATTACCTCGATCGCTATCAACCTTTTGATCAGCAGGAGCATTCGGAAATGACCAATGAAATTAAAACACTTAAAAAGACCGGGCTGGTTCTTGGGCAGTTAAAAATAAATCCCGATGGTGGATCAATAGCTTATACCACCAATGAGCAGGGGAAATACCGGGTTTATATCAAAAACACAACCACCAGTAAAGCCAGAAAGATATTCAAACACGGCCACGAGCTTGATGAAAAAACAGATTACTCATACCCATTATTGGCATGGCATCCTGGTGGCAAAATATTGGCAATGATCATCGAGAACAAAGGATTCAAATTCCTCTATTTCTATTCCGTCGAAACACATAAGTTTCAAAAACAGTTCCTATACAATTTCGATAAAATTCTTGATTTTTCGTATGCTCCCGATGGCAGATCATTTGTTTTTTCGGCAGTGCAAAGGGGGCAATCCGATATTTTTATTTACACCATAGCTTCTAATTCCTTTGAACAACTCACACATGATGAGTATAATGACCTTTATCCGCGCTTTATTGATTCAGGTAAAAAGATAATATTCAGTTCAAACCGGATTACCGACACCCTCAATTTGAAAGATAGCCGAAAACCCTTGCCGGATGGAATGCAAGCCAATGACTTGTTCATGTATGATTTCAGAACCCGTTCAAAAATTTTATACCGGGTTACGAACACTCCTGAAATAAATGAAATCCAGCCAATGGAATATCGTCCTGGTTACTTCACCTTTCTTAGTGATTCCAATGGAATTTACAACCGTTTCATTGCAAGGGCTGACAGTACAATAACTTATGTTGACACCACAACACATTACCGCTATTTCACTACTTCCAATGCAGTAACCAATCTCTCAAGAAATATTATCCAGCATGATGCTAATGCCCTTGCCGGGAAAACAGGAGAAATTATATTCAAGAATAATTCCTATCATCTCTATCTTAAAGAAATTGCTGAAACAGCATCAGAATCGAATGTTTCTCTCTTTAACTCTCAATATGTTGAAGATAAATTAAAGGTTCGTATTGTCGAAAAGGAGAAAAAGAAAAATGCGCCAATTACTCCGGCATTGCCTGTGAAGAAAAAAAAATTAGTGAATGTTTATGAAAACGAATTAGGCAAACCTGAGATTGATACAGGAAGGATAGACATCAATAATTACCAGCTTTCGAAACAGGCATTTTACAGGCTGAATATCTCCCGTGATTCCCTGAAACAGGGAGAATCTGCAATTTCATTAAATCCTATTGAAAAAGAAGAATTTAAAGTTCCCCAACAAAGGAACTATAATGTGGAATATACAATTAATCAATTGGTTAGCCAGCTTGATTTCAATTACCTGAATGCTTCTTACCAGCCTTATACCGGTGGAAATAACCCAATTTATCTTTACCCTGGAATAAATGCACTGCTCAAAGTTGGAGGGATCGATTTGCTTGAAGATTACCGGATTACCGGTGGTATAAGGCTTAACATGAACCTGGAAAATAACGAGTACCTGCTTAGTTTTGTAAATCTAAAACACCGTGTGGATAAAGAAATTATCTTTCACAGGCAATCTATAGAAGATGTTGGTAATTATTCAATTATTCGCCATCGTATCCACGAATTATACTATAATTTAAAATACCCGTTCAGCGAAGTCATGGCTATAAAAGGCACATCTATGATTCGTTATGATAAAGCTGTTAACCTCTCAACCGATCCATACAACCTGCTTCAACCTGATATGCTTCAAACATGGGGCGGGCTGAAGGCTGAATTAATCTATGACAATACGCGTAACCTCGGGCTTAATTTATACTCCGGACTACGCTATAAATTATTTGCCGAATATTACCAGCTTTTAGGAGGCGATAGAAAGAAACTGGCAGTTGTCGGCGTCGATTTCCGGCATTACCTTAAAATCCATCGCACCTTTATTTGGGCCAACCGCTTTGCTTCCAGTTCTTCATTTGGCAACAGTAAACTTATCTATTATATGGGAGGGGTGGATAATTGGCTTAATCCCAGATTTAACCAGGAAAATTCTGTTGCCACAGGCAATGACTACACCTATCAGGCGCTTGCCACCAATATGAGGGGCTTCAAACAGAACGTCCGGAATGGGAATACTTTTGCTGTAATTAATTCAGAATTAAGGTTCCCAGTGTTCCATTATCTGTTAAACCGGCCAATTAAATCTGATTTTATCAATAACTTTCAGGTTGTTGGTTTTGCCGACGCGGGAGGCGCATGGACTGGCGCAAACCCATTTTCGGAAGAAAACACCCATTTTTTGCGAACAATTAATCAAAAGCCACTCACAATAACAGTTCTGGTTCAAAAGAATCCAATTGTTGGAGGTTATGGTGTGGGGCTCAGAAGCCGGATATTTGGCTATTTCCTGCGCACTGACTGGGCCTGGGGTGTCGAAGACGGACAGGTACAGCCCTATGTCTTTTATTTTTCACTCAGTCTCGATTTCTAACAACTCAATCCATTAAAGTATGAATCTATATGTCTTTTTGATCCTTATAATGATAGGCCTTGCCGCTGGAGTTTTTGGCGGGTTTGTAGGTCTCGGTGGTGGAGTAATCATGATTCCGGCGATGATCTATTTGTTGGGAATGAGCCAGTTTGAAGCGCAAGGCACGAGCCTGGCAGTGATGCTGCCTCCAGTGGGAATCCTTGCCGCTATGAATTATTACAAAGCAGGGCAACTGAACTGGAAGTATGCACTCATTATTGCAATAACTTTTACACTTGGCGGTTTCATCGGGTCGAAATTAGCACTTAACATTCCTGTTACTACGGTCAAAAAGATCTTTGGGTTTGTTCTTCTAGGCATTGGCCTTAATATTATTCTTGGCAAGTAAAGCCTTCAACAAAAGTATTTTATGAATCCTATCGATAAGCGGATAATACGCTTTTTGCATAAACACCATGTCTTCACATTAGCTACCTGTAGCAATAATAAACCTTATACTTGTTCATGCTTTTACGTTTACATGGAAGAACACAACTGTATAATCTTTACTTCCGGATCCGGAACCCGGCATGTTAGCGAACTTGAAACCCAGCCTCAGGTAGCAGGGGCAATAGCCCTTGAAACAATGATTGTTGGCAGGATCCAGGGAATCCAGTTTACAGGCGATTGCTATTTACTCCAGGGAGCTTTCCTGGCAAAAGCAAAAGAGGCATATCACAAACATTTTCCGGTTTCATTGCTTATGGATCTTACACTGTGGGGCATTACACCCGATTTTATAAAAATGACACATAACTCACTTGGATTTGGCAATAAACTGGTGTGGGAAAACCGCAAAAATCAGCAAAAAAATACTTATTAATAATTCTACAAGTTAGCTTTCAATAGCTTAGAAATAGAACCCCCTCTTTTGTTAATAAGTGTTTTTGCAACATGGCTAATTCATAATTAAATTAGCTATCTCAAATATGGCCTTGTTCTGATATGATTAGTTGACACTGTATCAACGCGTTGTGTCGATTTTTTAGCCTCATTAATATAATTAGTTATTTTCGATATCCATGGATAACCAACTGTTTGCCAGCACAGAAATAGAACAAGATCAACTTAAAGAAAATAAATTTTATGACAAGGTCCTCGAACAACGATCGCGACCTGCTGTCGGAGCCGACACAGCTTCACTTGACACCGAACCAGTCATCTCAAACAATCCCGATAATCAAGAATTGAAGACAAAAATTTACTCACACCAGGAAGTACTTAAACACTCCACAGTTTATTTTAAAGGTGACGAACTCGCTGCAAGCGTATGGATGAATAAGTATGCACTGAAGGACAGCGCAGGAAATATTTATGAGCTCACTCCCGATGACATGCACCATAGGCTTGCAAGCGAAGTAGCACGTATCGAGAATAAATATCCCAACCCTCTTTCAGAAGAGGAGCTTTATGATCTTTTTAAGGATTTCAAATATATCATCCCCCAAGGCAGCCCGATGGCCGGGATTGGAAATAATTTTCAGGTGTCTTCTCTTTCCAACTGTTTTGTCATTGGTGGCGATTCCAACCAGGATTCCTACGGTGGTATATTGAAAGTTGACCAGGAGCAGGTGCAACTTATGAAACGCCGTGGTGGAGTTGGTCACGACCTATCGCATATCAGGCCTTCTGGCAGCCCGGTTAAAAATAGCGCACTTACCTCAACTGGCATCGTTCCTTTTATGGAACGTTATTCAAATTCCACCCGCGAAGTAGCTCAGGATGGCCGCCGTGGTGCACTCATGCTTACAATTTCGATTAAACATCCTGATTCAGAGAATTTTATTGATGCAAAACTAGAGCAGGGAAAAGTTACCGGTGCCAATATTTCAGTAAAGATCGATGACGATTTTATGCGCGCTGTTGCCGAAAACCGTAATTACATTCAGCAATACCCTATTGAATCGGCAAACCCAATGAAAACAAAGGAGATAGAAGCCCGGCAGCTATGGGATAAAATTATCCATAACGCATGGAAATCAGCCGAGCCAGGTGTGCTTTTCTGGGATACCATCAAACGCGAATCCGTTCCTGATTGTTATGCCGATCTTGGATTTAAAACCTTATCTACTAACCCTTGCGGCGAAATTCCACTATGCCCCTACGATAGCTGCCGACTGCTTGCTATAAACCTTTATAGCTACGTGGAGAATCCATTCACCCAACATGCAAGCTTCAATTCTGAACTATTTACCAAACATGCGCGCTACGCCTTAAGGATAATGGATGATATCATCGATCTGGAAACCGAAAAGATTGATGGTATAATTGCTAAGATTAAAGCCGACCCCGAAGACGAAGAGATAAAACGCGTTGAACACCTGATGTGGGAAAATATCCGCACAAAAACTTTGCAGGGTCGCAGAACCGGGATTGGTATTACTGCCGAAGGCGATATGCTTGCAGCTCTTGGCAGCCGCTATGGTTCAGAGACTGCTACAAATTTCAGCGTGGAGGTTCATAAACAACTGGCAATCGAAGTTTATCGCTCTTCAGTGGAACTTGCACGCCAGCGTGGCGCTTTCCCTGTTTTCGACATCGAACGCGAAAAAAACAATCCCTTTGTAAACCGGATAAAGGCGGCAGCCCCCGATGTATATGAGGATATGGCAAAATACGGGCGGCGAAACATAGCAATGCTTACTATTGCCCCTACTGGCAGCGTAAGTATATGCACCCGCACTACCTCGGGTATTGAGCCTGTTTTTATGGTGAGCTACAAACGCCGAAAAAAAGTTAATCCAAACGATAAAAATGTAAACGTCACTTTTGTGGACGAAAGTGGCGATTCGTGGGAAGAGTACAACGTGTTTCATCACAAATTTGTGGATTGGCTCAGGATAAATGGTTACGACCAGGAAGCAGCCCGCGATTTCAACGATAAACAACTGGCTCCGCTCATCGCTAAATCCCCTTACTTTAATGCTACTTCCAACGATATCGATTGGGTGAGCAAGGTAAAGATGCAGGGTGAAATACAGAAATGGGTTGATCATTCAATCAGCGTTACTGTTAACCTGCCCAAAGAGGCTACCGAAGATTTGGTTAGCCAGGTTTACCTTACTGCATGGGAAAGCGGTTGCAAAGGCATGACAATCTACCGTGATGGATGCCGTACAGGTGTCCTTGTTACGAATGATGCTAAAAAAGAAGACAAACCAGAATTCCGCGAAACCCGGGCACCACGCCGCCCCAAACGGCTGGCCGCTGAAGTAGTTCGTTTCCAGAACGATAGCGAAAGCTGGATTGCCGTTGTTGGCCTGCTGGACGGTAAGCCTTACGAAGTATTTACCGGCAAGGCCGATGATTTTCTGCTTCACCCCAAAGTGGAACGTGGCTGGGTGATACGGACAAAAAATGAAAACGAACCTGCCAGATACGATTTTCAACTTGAGGATAAACACGGTTATAAGCATACCATCGAAGGTCTGTCCCGTATGTTCGACAAAGAATACTGGAACTATGCCAAACTTATTTCCGGCATCCTCCGGCATGGCATGCCACTTCCTTTTGTGGTTGATCTGGTGGAACACCTTAATTTTGACATTGAAGCCATCAATACCTGGAAAAACGGAGTTGTGCGCGCGTTAAAAAAATTCATCCCCGATGGAACCGAGGCTCCTGAGCAGGCTTGCCCTGAATGCAAGGAAGCAGATGGTCTCATCTACAAAGAAGGTTGCCTCACATGCAAACATTGCGGATATTCAAAATGCGGTTGATATAGCTTTTGAGACTTTTAAAGCCCTGCGATCCTCACAGATAGCGGGGCTTTTGATTTATAACTTCATTTAATATCCCTTTAAATCCAATCCTTCGCTATCAATCATGGTTACCCACCTTCCCATCTTTTTCTGAATTACCTTAAAGTGCTGTTTTCCTTCAGGTGTGGTAAATGAAATAGCTTCACCGGGCGATTCTGCACGGCCGGTTCGTCCTATTCGATGAATATAATCTTTGGGCGACCTCGGTAACTCATAATTAATCACATGAGGCAAAAACTTAATGTCAATACCGCGCGATATCAGGTCGGTTGCAACCAGCACACGGAGTTTCCCCGTTTTAAAATTGGTTAATGCTTCCGTCCGTGCTTCCTGACTCTTTTTGCTATGAATAGACGTGGCTTCAATTCCATGTTTTCGGAGTTTATCAGCAACATTATCAGCTGAATAGACCGACGATGTAAAAACCAAAACCTGCTTCATGTCATCACGTTTAATAAGGTAACGCAATAACGGGCCTTTTTTTTCTTCCGGCACAAAATACGCCAGTTGTGTGATGAGGTCAATATTATCATGCTCAGGTTCAAGTTTAATAACCAAAGGATCATGCAAAAGCATTTGATTAATGTTATTCACATCGCCACTAAGTGTGGCAGAAAACAACAGGTTCTGACGCCTTTTTGGCAACAGCGCAAAGATGCGGTCCATTTCATCTCTGAAGCCCAGGTTAAGCATTTTATCAGCTTCGTCCAGAACCAGGGTTTCAATAGCTGACAAATGCACTGCGTTCGATTCAACCAGTTCCAGTAACCTTCCCGGTGTGGCAACCAAAATATTAACACCCGACAAAGCCT
>Ga0268283_1001134_pt1 | contig 13512 bp, 10 predicted proteins | sample saktaG_13_FD_190140 | JGI IMG/M metagenome (GOLD analysis project Ga0268283, IMG submission 190140) | Saline water microbial communities from Sakinaw Lake, British Columbia, Canada - sak_2013_06_06_36m | ecosystem: Environmental > Aquatic > Non-marine Saline and Alkaline > Saline ... | reverse complement strand
AAATAGTTCCATTGGAATAAATCACAACCTCAGGAAGAGTAATAACTGAAATCCTGGACTGATCGTTTCCAGAGAATATTTCCAATGGGATAAAACTACCACACAACGGCAAAACTACCATCAGTACAGCAACCCCAAGCAGATAATACCTGCTAAGCCGGAAATAAGACTCCCGGCGCATAGCAACCTGGTAAAAGCCAAAGAACAAGGCTCCGGCCAACAGGCTTTTTATGAGATATAATGCTACTTCATTCATTGTTCCTGGCTTTTTTCTGTTCAATCTGCTCGTCAATAATATTGCGTATCTCTTCCATTTCTTTCATGGTCATACTTTCGTCACCTGTAAAGAAAGAAACCATTTTATTGAAGGAATTATCAAAATAGCCTTTGAACACATTCCCCATGAATTGCCGGGTATAATCCTGTTTGGTTATCAATGGGAAGTATTCATGAGTTTTCCCGTATGCCAGGTGGTCAACAAACCCTTTTTTTTCGAGGATACGGATGATAGTGGAAATTGTGTTATAAGCAGGGCGGGGTTCAGAATAATGCTCAAGCACATCATTTACAAAGCCCTTCCCCAGTTTCCAGAGTACTTGCATAACTTCTTCTTCAGCTCTGGTAAGTTCCGATAAGTTTATAGATTGTATGTCTTTTTTTGAAGCCATTTTAGTTATGATTAATTCACAACAAATATACAACTAATAACTTAGTTATACAACTATTATTATAGTTTTGACAACATATTTATATATATATTTCTATAGTGTTCATAATCTGCAGCTTAATAGTTGTGAATTTTTATCTGGAAAAAGAAATTTGTAAATATTTCCGCTGCGGGAGTATTAAAGATTCATTGCTTTATATACTAAACCACCCTCAAATGCCATTTACCATACTTCAGGTAAAAGAAGGAAAGCGAACCCAGCGCCCCGAAATAAATATATTCGCAAGTCCAAACAATAGCAATTGGCTGCCTGAAAACAATGCCAATCAGCCAGGTGGCTATCAGGTAAACAATGAGGGTAAAGAGCTCGATGAACATGGAGATATTTGTATTAGCGGTTCCTACAACTGCATTGAACATAATATTCATGAAAGAGAATAAGAACAATGCTCCTGTTATGATATAAAGAGAAGGCAAAGTGGCTTCCATCAGGTTTAAATCTGATGTATAGATTGCAAGGATAAAACGTGGAAAAAGAAGCGTAAAGGCAATAACCGGTAAGATGCTTGCCACACTAAGCGTGATTACTTTTCGTGTTATCGGAAGTACATCATGATGCTGCCCTCTGCCAAGAGCATTGCTCACAAGCGTATTAGTTGCTGAACTGAAAGCCCACACTGGCACCATAAGCAGGATATAAGCACTGCGAATGATATTGGAAACAGCCAGAGAACGTTCGCCCATCTTCTCTATAATAATAAAAAAGACGAACCATCCTCCAAGCGAGAAGAAGTATTGCATCATCATAAATACAGATATTTTCAGCGTTTTCACGACGATACCTGCATCAAACCCAATATTGGAGAAAAGCCCATAAATTCCGAGTTTTTGTCTCCGGAAAGTAACTATCATGAAATACACGGTAGAACATCCTTCAGCAATAACTGATGCCAGGCCGGCACCTGCAATCCCCATTTTAGGGAATCCGAAATTTCCAAATATCAAAAGATATCCTAATATTACATTTACAACCGCCATCACAGCCGAACTGTAGCTGAGAGGGCGTGTTTTTCCAATGCCCACATAAAATGCCCGAAAAGCCACATTTGTAAATGCCAGGAAAATTCCAAAAATGCGGTAATGCAGAAAAGTAATGCTCGCCTTATAAACCCCTTCCGAATTTATGAAAGGCTTAAGTACAAAAGGAGATAGATAAAAGATGAACAGGAAAAGCACCAAGGCAAGTGCAAACAGGAAGTACAAGCTATTGTTGAATATACGGCCAATGTCAGCAAAGTTCTTTTCACCATTTCGGCGTGCAATTAATATCTGAGCTCCGGTCCCGAACCCGAATCCAAGCATATAGATTGCAATATAAAATAGCCCGCCAATAGCTGACGCCCCAAGTTCTATCTCGCCAACTCTTCCAAGGAATGCCGTGTCAGTAACATTAACCACATTCTGCGCCACAAGACTCAGGATAATGGGATAGGAAATTTGCCAGATACCGTTATAGGTGGTTGTTTCTGATTTCAAGGTTTTTGAAACTGATAACTTTCTATTTCATTCAATCGTAAACTTATCCCAGTCTAATCCTACAGCAAACTGCCGTCGCTGCTCTTCCAATGCTTGCCACGAAAGTGTGAAAGTAATAATGTGTTCTTTATCTTTCGGGCATTGAGCAAGATAGTTTCCCCGAAAGTCAATTATAGCAGATTCGCCACTGTGAGCCACGCCATTTCCATCCTCCCCTGTCCTGTTAACACCTGTGAGGTAAACCTGGTTCTCGATAGCACGAGCCACCAGCAGCGAACGGAATGCAAGGCTTCTGCTGGCAGGCCAGTTAGCAATATAAATAAGGCAATCATAAGCATATTTTCCTTCCACCAGCGTGTTTTTGCTCCACACAGGAAATCGCAGATCGTAACAAATAAGTGGCATTATCTTCCATCCGCAAAGGTCAACTATTAACCTGCTATTGCCTTGGTCAAATCGCTCATGTTCATTACCCATCCGGAATAAGTGACGCTTGTCGTATAATTCATAGTTTCCATCAGGTCGCATCCAAATCAGGCGATTATAATACTTCCCGTTTTCAGCAATTGCCAGGCTGCCTGTAATTGCACATCCTGCAGATTTGGCTTGCATCGCCAACCACTGCATTGCTATACCATCCATTGATTCAGCAACACCTGCGGGTTCAACAACAAAGCCTGTGTTAAACATTTCCGGCAATACAATCAGATCTGGCCTGGTGGTCAAATCAGCAATCCATCCGGAAAATTTGGAAAGGTTTTTTTCTTTGTCCTTCCAGGCCAATTCTGCCTGTATAAGGGTTATTGCTATATCCTGCATAATATTTCAGCGGCTTTTTCCAAAGTTTCTTCTGTTTTAGCAAAGCAGAAACGCAGCACTTTATGGTCCTGCCCGTCATGATAAAATGGTGATACCGGTACCGATGCCACACCAAATTCGCGGGTAACGCGAATGGCAAAATCCTTTTCCTTCTCCTCGGATATGCGGCTATAATCAAGCAATTGAAAATATGTGCCGTAGGATGGAATAATCCTGAATCGAGATGCAGAAAGCAAGCCGGTAAAATAATCCCTCTTTTGCTGATAGAACGCCGGTAATCTTTCATAGTTGGAGCTATCAGCAAGGTAATCGGCAAGAGCATACTGCACAGGCGTGTTGCTGGCAAAGACAACAAACTGATGGGATTTGCGGAATTCTGCCATCAGGTCAGCCGGAGCCATTATATAGCCGGTCTTCCATCCGGTAGCATGGAAAGTCTTCCCAAACGATCCAACCACAAAACTCCTTGCTGCCAGTTCCGGATAATAACAAACGCTTTCGTGCCTCAGCCCATCGAATATCAGATGTTCATAAACTTCATCACTTAGCACAATGATCCCTGTACGGTGGGTGATCCGATCGAGTTCACCCATGTCGCTGGCTGAAAGAACACTGCCCGTAGGGTTATGTGGCGTGTTGATAATAATCATCCGGGTGTTTGCATTCACCAATGACTTAACTTCCAGCCAATTTACACTGTAGGACGGGCTGCGCAGCGAACAATACCTTACTGTTCCTCCGTTAAGTTTCACTGCAGGACCATAACTATCGTATGCAGGCTCAATAATAATCACCTCATCTCCAGGGCGGATGATAGCCGTAACCGCTGTAAATATTGCCTGTGTAGCTCCTGCAGTTATATTTATTTCAGTCTCAGGGTCGTAAGTTACGCCATAGGTAGCCAATGCCTTTGCTGCAATGGCTTCTCGCAACGGAAGGACGCCCTGCATCGGTGCATATTGATTTTTACCCTTGCGCATGTATTGGTTTACAAGGTTGATAAGTTCCTCGGAAATCTCAAAATCAGGGAACCCCTGCGAAAGGTTAATAGCTCCGGTTTCGTTAGCCAGACCTGACATTACTGCAAAAATTGACACACCTGTGCGCGGAAGTTTTGAGCGGATAGCGCCACTTTTATTTTCCATATAGTTTATGAATGGGATTCTCCAAACTTACGGAAAAAGTAAATGTGAAGACCAAAAAGTGAAAGTAAAAAGGGACGGGGGACATGGGACGAGGGGCAAGGGATGCCGTTTCTTGAAAACCGGTAAAAACATTTTTGTATCTTCGTCACGTATTTATAATAACCTAAAAAGCAATTCGAATGAAAACAATTGACACATATAATTTTGCAAATAAACGCGTATTGGTGCGTGTTGATTTTAATGTACCCCTTGACGACAACCAGAAAATTACTGACACTAACCGCATCGACGCCACGCTGCCCACCATCCGTAAAATAATTGGTGGCGGAGGTTCAGCAATTCTTATGTCGCACCTTGGCAGGCCTAAGAACGGCCCCGAAAATAAATTATCCCTTAAGCACCTTATTCCTTACCTGTCGGAAAAGTTAGAAATTCCTGTGCTGTTTGCTGATGACTGTATAGGAGAATCAGCACGTACAATGGCTACAGAACTCAAACCCGGACAGGTACTAATGCTCGAAAACCTCCGCTTTTACAAAGAAGAAGAAAAAGGCGATCTTGAATTCACGGCCAAAATTGCAGCTCTGGGCGATGCATATATGAACGATGCTTTCGGAACAGCACATCGTGCCCATGCTTCAACCACCCTAATAGCAGCTCATTTCCCCAACGATAAAATGTTCGGACTGCTCATGGAAAAAGAAGTTCGCAGCATTACCAAAGTACTCAAAGAAGCTCAGAAACCATTTACGGCCGTATTGGGTGGTGCGAAGGTATCAGGCAAAATTGAGATTATCAACCACCTGATGGATAAAGTTGACAACCTGATTATAGGTGGTGGAATGATGTTCACATTTATTAAAGCCATGGGTGGAAAAATTGGTGGGTCGCTGGTAGAAAACGACCTGCTCGAACTTGCAACAAATACCATTGAAGGTGCACGCCTGAGAGGCATTAACCTGGTACTCCCTGTTGATGCCGTTGCAGCCAGTGCTTTTGCGGAAAATGCAGAAACACAACTCTGTAAAGCTGGTGAAATCCCTGATGGCTGGATGGGTCTCGATATCGGACCTGAGTCTATAGCACTTTTCTCCGGTATTATCGAAAACTCCAAAACCATCCTCTGGAATGGCCCGATGGGTGTTTTCGAAATGTGCACTTTCCAAACAGGTACAAAAAACATAGCCAAATCTATTGCTACAGCTACTAGTAACGGAGCCTTCTCGTTAATTGGCGGGGGCGACTCGGTAGCAGCAATAAACAAGTTTAAACTTGCTGATAAGGTTAGTTATGTTTCTACCGGTGGTGGTGCGATGCTTGAGTTTATTGAAGGCAAAGAATTACCGGGTGTAACTGCAATAATGGAGGGCTGAAATTTCAGTTTGGGAAATTAATTCTTCTTGTATAGAAAGGCTGACCTCTTAAGGTTGGCCTTTTTACTTATGCCTTCTAACATTTGATGACTTATTTGATCCACCTTTTCCCGTTCCTTTGCGTCTGAAGTTCCCTTGTCTGCCTGTCCCGCGGTGTTCCCTGGGGCTGTAGGCGGGGGTATCACCAAATTCATCTGGCACTGTTGCTTTCTCCACAGCGTAACCCAGTAACTTTTCAATCTCAGCAAACTTGCTTTGATCCTTCACATTGATGAAGGTTATGGCCAAACCTTCGGCTGCAGCACGGGCGGTACGTCCGATGCGATGAATATAATCCTCGCCGTCGTGAGGCACATCAAAATTGAGGACAAGGTCAATGTCTTCAACGTCAATGCCACGCGAGAGGATATCAGTAGCCACAAGGATATTGAGATCCCTGCTTTTGAAGCGTTGAAGAACCGTTTCACGGGTAACCTGTTCCAGATCGGAATGAATTTCTTCAACCGATAAACCAGTCTTTTTTAAAGCTGCACTCAGTTGCTTGGTACTGCTTTTAGTAGAACAGAATACAAGCACACTGCGGAGGTTTTTCTCTTTAAGCAATTGCTTGATAAAGGGTATCTTTTGCTCATCATGAACCACATAAGCCAGTTGTTTAATTTTTTCAGCAGGCTTGGATAGAGCTAAGGTTATTTCTTTCGGGTTGTGAAGAATTTTACGGGCCAGTTCCCCTATTTTATATGGCATAGTGGCCGCAAACAACAGGTTCTGCCTTTTTTTGGGGAGGTAGGATATGATTTTAAGAATATCATCGTAAAAGCCCATATCGAGCATACGGTCGGCTTCGTCGAGGATAAGGTATTCCAACTGTTTCACCTGCACATATCCCATGTTTAAATGGGCAATCATACGGCCGGGAGTACAAATCACAACATCGGCACCTTCTGATAAAGCCTGCTTTTCCTTGTTAAATGAAGCGCCGTCAGTGCCTCCATACACTGCAATAGAGCTTACCGGTGTATAATACGAAAGGCCTTCCATTTGCTGGTCTATCTGCACGGCAAGTTCACGGGTGGGAACAATAATAAGGGCTTTTATATGTTCGTCGGATTTATGGGCGATAATTTTATTAATGATGGGCAGCAGGAAAGCCGCTGTTTTGCCAGTGCCGGTCTGGGCCGAACCAATAAGGTCATTTCCAGCCAAAATGAACGGAATAGCTTGTTCCTGGATGGGTGTTGCGCTTTCGTAACCAATTGCTTCAATACCTTCCACCAGGCGTGGATCGAAGCCAAATTCATTAAATTTCAAATTATTTTCCTCTTAGTTGTTAGATACAAAAATACACATCGTTGCCTTTCGGGCGACGGGAATTTTTGGAAAGATAGGCAAAAGTAAACGATAAGGTAGGTTTTATCTTATAAAGGCTTCAGCATCTATACTGCAACGAGGCCAAATCCCGTTGTTCTTTAATGCTTTTTACCAACTACTTTTTCAGCTAGTTTCAAAGATTTGTAAGCATTTACAATGCCCCCTGTTTGCGACAAAGCAGAAAAACGCGTGATAGTTTTATCCTGGGTTTTATTATTCGGATAATAAACTTTCTTCCTTGAATAATTCGTGGTTGATTTCAATAATATGTCTTTTAATTCCAGTGCCGTGAGCTCGGGGTAATAGGACCATACCAATGCTGCAACTCCTGCTACCACAGGGCACGAAAAGCTTGTTCCGCCAGCCAGGCTATATTTTTTTCCGGGATAAAGGGAAATAATTTTTACACCGGGGGCAAATAAATCTACATTTTTCTTGCCAAAATTAGAGAATCCGCCGCACAGCGTTTTATCGCGCATTTTGGAAGATGCCCCAACCGTAATCCAATCTTTTGCTAAACCACCATCAGAAAAATACACTGTAGGGAAGTGGTCTATTTGATCAATATCATCAGATTCGTTTCCGGCAGCGTGGCATAACAGCACATTATGCTTATCAGCATATTTAGCAGCATCATCAACAAATAATTTTTGTGGCGAAAAATCTTTCCCAAAACTCATATTGATAATATTTGCGCCATTATTCACAGCATAACGGATCGCCAGCGCCACATCCTTATCGCGCTCATCACCATTAGGAACCGCCCTCAAAACCATTATTTCAACATTATCGGCAATCCCATCTATCCCGACAGCATTATTTCTATTTGCTGCAATAATTCCAGCAACAAATGTCCCATGATCCGGCCCAGGACCTTTAACGTCAGCATTCCCATAATTAACATCATTGATATCTTCTGGATTGTCCCCAATAATTTTGCGTGGTTCAAAATCAAAATTCAGGATATAATCAAGGTATGAGGAAGCCCGCTCTTTCATACCGGTAAACGATTTAGGCGAAAAATCCTTTTTGTATAATCCAAGCCTGTAATTCTTTGCTTTAACCACTTTGGCTGATGTATCGGCAATTTGCTCAATATCACCTTTACTTAAAGTGTCCTTATTAAGATAATTTTTGAGGACCATTTCAGCGTCATTAAACTTTTTTTCAAAATCATTAACCCTTTTCGCCATATCCTGGTAATCCTGCAATTCCTCGTCATATACTTTCTTACACTTCAGGTAAAGTTTATAATCGGCTTGCTGCGCCAATGGAACTTCATCAGGAGATATACTATCTTTAAATTGTTGTCTCAGATTTTTTAAAATCCTAACCTGCTCAAGATTTTCATAATTTATGTTCTCGCCTTTTGAATTTCCCAGAAAACTCCAGCCATGAATATCATCAACATAACCGTTGTTATCATCATCAATCCCATTGCCCGGTATCTCATCTCTATTAACCCATATTTTGCCCTGTAAGTCAGGATGATCTATATCAACTCCTGCATCAATCACAGCAACTATTACTTTTTTCTTTGGTGTTTTATCTTTTAAGAGATCGCTATACGCCCTGTTAACAGCAACTCCTGCCGTCTTGTCTTTCACCGGATCGAGGTTATACCAGTTCAGGTAACTTTTATCCAAAGAATCGACTGTTGAGACTCCTTTGCCTTGTGCGTATAAATTTTGTACCAGGAAAAACGATAAAACAACAAGTAATGAATTCAGGCTTAGCTTTTGCATAATGATAATTTGAATTATAGGTTAATTGATGGTTAACGGCTAAGTAATACATCATACAGTACTTCAACCGGAAACAAACTTATAAACCCGAAGTGTAAATGAGATTTTGCCGGGCAAAATTACAAATTCCCAGAATCTGGCAGGAGTTGTTCTGAAAGTTTAAACCTTGAGACGGCTCCGAAAACTATAAAATAAAGAAATGCCACTAAGACACTAAGACACCAGGTAGCACAAAGCATTGATATTCAGCCAGGATTTCTTAATGGAACTTTGAGTTTTGGTGACTTTGTGGCAAAAAAAGACTTTTAGGATTGGTCTCAACCTTCAAAACGAGTACTACATATTTTTCGGTCTTAATAAACCAGTAATCAAAAGGGATCTTCAGCTATATTCTACAAAAGCATTCCTTTGATCATTATAGCTGATAATCAGGACCTTTTCTCATCATTTTATAATGCTTTCCAAAACTTTGGAAATTCTACCTGTGAGATAAAAGGGAATATTGATTAATGAAAACTTTTTGCCGGCAGGTGTTGTGGACTCTTCAATCTGCATTTTACCTGAAAACACCCGAATAGCCCAGGAGTGCGGCGCCTGATCCACAAACAAATGTAATGACCTCAGTTTGCCGCTTGCACCTGATTTAACTTCCACAGGTATCATTATACTTTTATAAGGGATAACAAAATCTACTTCTGCATGGGAGTTCCTGTATTCCCTCACCCAATAATTCAACTTCGACAGGACTGAATTTTCCGTAGAAAATAATTCCTGTCCGGTGATATGCTCTGCAATCTTTCCCCTGAATGCATCTTCAATTGATTTTGATCCAAGCAATTCTCCCTGGATACCGGCCATATGATTCACCAATCCTGTATCCAATAATTGAAGTTTTGGCGTTCTGTACTTGATATTCATCGGTAAGCCTGAATTTACTACCGGATAAACTAATTGGAGTAACATTGCTTTTTCAAGCGTTCTGAAAGCATCACCTATTTCCCTTGACCGGTAATTGGAATTGCCAAATCCTTCAAATTTTATCCTTTCGCCAGCAACACTGAATGCTGTATTTATTATATGTCGTATAACATGCGTCATTGTTGGATTTCGGGCATATTTTTCTACATCGTCCAGATACGATGCAATCAGCCCATCGTATATTGTTTTGAGTTTTACCAGATCGCGGTTTTCACTAAAATTCTTGATTATTTCAGGCATACCCCCAATGATAGTGTATTGATGAAAAAGGCTCTTCATCTTATCATGAGCAAATTCGGGAACCACATTTTGATCAAGCATTCCGAGCGCATTAAAATCACCGGTAGCCTCCAGGAATTCCTCAAAAGAACACGGACGTAAGGCAAGGTATTCTACTCTGCCAACAGGAAAACTGATCTGATTGTCGATAAGCGACTCCAATAATGAACCGGCTGCAATCACATAAAGTTCCGGCGAATCTTCATAAAAGTAGCGAAGCAGACTTACTGCCCGGGGGGAATTTTGAATTTCGTCGATAAATACCAATGTTTTCCCGACATTCTTTTCTTTGTTTTTATGGAAAAAAATAGCATCCAGCACGCTTTGAAAAGGATAATCATTTTCAAAGAGAGCTTTGTCCTCCGGTCTGTCCAGGTTTAAGCAAACATACTGATCAAAATTTTCCGAAAACAGGTTCACAACTGAAGTCTTGCCAACTTGTCGTGCTCCCCTTAAAACCAATGGTTTGCGATCTGCTTTTGCTGCCCATTGGTACAGTTTTTCTGAAATAGTTCTTTTAAACATGATACTGTTTGTAATAAATCACGGGGTAAATTTAAAGCTTTTTGTAATAAATCCAATCCTAATTTTAGTATTTCTTGTAATAATGCAAGGGGTAAACTTTAAAAACATGGTAATCATGAAACAGATTCATTGGGTATTATATGCCTTCTATTACTTACTGCGGCTGAGAAGTACCTTTTAGAATGACAAAAATCATTAGTACCGTAAATAACAGATAGGAAGACCAGATTTGTGCAGATTTGAGCTTGTGATCAAATCCAACAAATTGGTCTTCCCTGCTTTAGAGAACTACGATAAAATTGGAGAGCAAGCAAGTTGTTTCAGACAACCCTTTCTTTCTTATTTCACCAAAATCATTCTTCCGGTTGCCTGCCGGGTATCGGTTACGATGCGGTAGAAGTAAATTCCTGCCGGCAGGTTTCCTGCATCCCAGTTAACTTTCTGCACACCCTTTTGCTGAAAGGAATTTACAGGTTCAGCTACCAGCTGACCAAAGTTGTCATATACAGAGAGCTTTACCTGCGAGGCTTCTGTAAGCTTATAATCAAAAGTTATTGTTCCTGAAAAAGGATTCGGATATGCCGCAATTCCACAATCCGAATTTCGAATTCCTAAATCATCTATTCCGACATTATTCCACTCATACGCACCCATATCAACCGGGCTTGTATCCCAGGGGCGCGGCATTCCAAGTATATCATATTGCGGACAGGTGTGTGTATCCCCACAGGCACAGGTGTACGATATTGTTCCGGTATTGAATACAGGGCTCAGGGGAGATATCGTTAAAGTAACCAGGTCGGTAAAAAGCGGATCTGTATTGATATTATTTCCTCCATCGCGGTAATGTCCATAAATCAGGGCAGGATTGATATTGGAATAGCTTATTTCAACTGTGTCGGCGCTGGAAGACAAGTAAATTTCACTTCCAGCAGATACCGTATCACCCCAAAATACTGAATTAATGATCAATGGCTTATCGGTTGAACCAAATGCATAAATAGCTCCTCCCAGAGGGGATTTGTTCCCGAAGAAACTATTATTAATAAAAGTAACCATATGCTCTGTGCTAATGTCATTGCCAGGTCGGATATAAACAGCACCTCCCTTTTGAGTGGCATTATTTCCGCTGAAAACATTGTTCTGAATGATAGCAGGTGCATTGATTACAGAAATGGCGCCACCAAAAACAGCATTGTTATCTATGAAATAATTGTTTTCGAACAGGATCATATTCATAGCCAGTCCCTCATCTGTTTCAGCGCCCAGGGTTCCAAAACGATTGGTGGTGTTTTCCCGGAAAACATTATTGCGGGCTATGCAACCAGCACGGGGATTATAAAACCCGATAATATTCCCTCCAGAAGTACTCCCTGTGTTAACAACATTGTTTATTATTTCGTTCTCAGAGAAAACCGCATTTGCGCCTGATATTATGCCTCCGGCAGCAGAGGCATATGAAGTTTCAGTTGTTACATGGTTACTTTTAATGATGTTATGCTGAATTAAAACATTAATCAGGTTGAAAGATGTAGAATAATTTTCTCAGTCAAATCCTGCGCTTACTGCATAGGCAGTTCCTGTTCCGGTGCAGGTATTATCGGATATGGTATTTCCTGTAATCCTCGAATTATAGCAGATACTGATTCCGGCACCGCTTGCTCCCACATTTTCCGATGTACATGAATTATAATCAATTAGATTGTCGCTTACAACAACCCAACGGTTATCAGTATTCCATTCGCAACCAATTCCTCCACCGTCGGCAATATTGGTAGTTTCATGCAGCGTAATGTTCAGGTTGTTCTCTGTAATATGGTTATGAATAATCTTTGCGCCCGAAGACGAAATAAATACGCCACCTCCTGCTCTGTATGTATTGGATGGACCAGCATACAATGTGCCTTTCCCATTCCGGATAGTAAAACCACACAAGATGGAGGTAGTATCCTCACCTGAAACAAAATACACAACCGAAGCACTGTCCGGATTGGTCGGCTGGCTCCTATCAATAATCGTGTTGCTAATATGACTGGTATTGCCATCCATAAGAAACTGACTTGCCACCACCAGTGGCTTTTTGCCAAGGAAGTTGATCTGTTCGTCATACGTACCTTCGGCTACCAGTACGGTATCGCCGGGTGTTGCAGCGTTGATCCCAAGCTGGATCGTGGAATAATCAGCAGGAACATGGATGATTTGTCCCTGCACCAAAGCAGCCAAAAACAAGCCGCAGAAAAAAAGTAACATTTTTTTCATGACATAGAATTTTAAGGATGAATACTGAAATTGCAATCGATAACAATGGAAACAAGAATGGAATATGGAATATGATCATCATAACCGGCAAAAATATTTTCACTTCACACGAATGGAAGCACTGCCGGAAGAGTAAAAGCCAAGCTAATTACTTAAAAGGGAAGAACACGAGGAGAATGTCCTGGCAGGCATGGCAAGGTGTGAAAGTACAACATATTAGCTGACATTCCTAATCATATCTGGTTTATTTTCATATTAAATCCTGCCTTTTTTGTCAACCCTCTCCGCCAGGTTGCAGAGAGGGTTATTAAAAGCTTGTTGACTATTTCACCAAAATCATCCTTCCTGTTGCCTGCCGGGTATCGGTTATGATTCGGTAGAAGTAAATTCCAGCAGGCAGGTTTCCTGCATTCCAGATAACTTTCTGTTCTCCTTTTTGCTGAAAGGCATTTACAGGTTGAGCAACCAGCCGGCCATAGTTATCGAACACAGAGATTTTAACCTGCGATGATTCAGTAAGATTTAAAGTAACAGTTTCTCTCCGATTTTTTTTCTCACTATCAATAAATTTGTACCTTTATGGATGGATTTGGGAATGCACATATAATTTAATTTTTGTTGCTTACGTTAGCTGTTGTAGGTGCTTTTTTCCTTTCTACCATTACAGTATGTAAATAAAAATCAGAAAGTTAATAAAGTTTAAAGTTTAATAAAGAAAAATCCCTGCCCGCAAACTGACGTGCTTATCAGATACTTTTAGATATTACGTTCAATATAGATCATTTTTGCAATACAAAGAGATTCAGAAATTACAG
>Ga0268283_1001133_pt1 | contig 13514 bp, 13 predicted proteins | sample saktaG_13_FD_190140 | JGI IMG/M metagenome (GOLD analysis project Ga0268283, IMG submission 190140) | Saline water microbial communities from Sakinaw Lake, British Columbia, Canada - sak_2013_06_06_36m | ecosystem: Environmental > Aquatic > Non-marine Saline and Alkaline > Saline ... | reverse complement strand
CCCGGTAATTTCTCCTTTTAAAATCTTTTCAATACTCAATTGAATTTCATCTAAACCGACAATTTTAGTTTTAATGCGTTGAAAATCAGGTTTCCATTCATTGGCAAGATTCTGCCATAATTTTAACCTTAAAGGCATTGGCGTTGTTGCTGAATTTACTCCAAGCAGGTTAATGCCGTTCAAAATAAAAGGGAAGACACTAGTGTTCAGCAGGGGAGACGCGACGTTTCCACAAGAGGCAACATTTCCATGAGTTTTTAGCGATTTCAGAATGGTGGAAAGAGTATTACCCCCAATGGTATCTATGGCAGCAGCCCATAGCGGACGCAGCAGCATCCTGCCTGTCTGGTCGTCAACTTCGGTTCTTCCGATAATGTTTTGCGCACCTATATTTCTAAGGTATTCATGCTGATCAGTTTTTCCGCTTGAAGCTGTAACATCGAAACCCATTCTGGACGCAATTGCTACTGAAATACTGCCTACACCACCGGTTGCACCGGTTACCAGCAAAGGACCGTTTTCGGGTTTTTGATCGCAGCGTAACAAATGATGTATTGAAAGCGCGGCTGTAAATCCTGCCGTTCCAAGTACCATACTTTCTTTCAGGCTTAAGCCGTCAGGCAAAGGAACCACCCATTCAACAGGAACATTTATAAATTCACCAAAGCCGCCTGTCGTATTCATGCCAAGGTCGTAACCTGTTATAATAACCTGGTCGCCCGGCTGGAATTTATTAGAATTGCTTTCAACAATAGTTCCGGCTGCATCAATGCCCGGAGTATGTGGATAACGACGGGTAACGCCTTTATTGCCGGTAGCCGAAAGTGCATCTTTATAATTCAGGGAAGAATATGTGACTTTTACAAGAACTCCGTTTTGAGTAAGATCATCCGTGGACCTTTGTATAATTTGATTTTTAAAAGAACCGTCAGATTCTTCGGTTACCCAAAATGTTTTGAAAGGGATGTTTTTCACCATTAGTTTTTTAAAACCACTAAGACATAAAGTGCACTAAGTAACACTAAGAAAGTGTTGAATTCTGAAAGTTAAGGTTTATCTCCCTGACACCTATCACACTTTCTCCTTATCTCTCAGTCACTCATTCTTTTTGTCTCTGAGTCTCCCCATCTCTCCATCGCTCAGTCTCCTAGTCTCCCAGTCTCTTAGTCTCCAAATCTCCCAATCCCTAATCCTCATGCCTCCTGTCCATTTCCCTCTTGTTATCCTTTGTTTTCAGCGTTTCGCGTTTGTCATACATTTTCTTGCCTTTGGCAATGGCAATTGTGACTTTACAGAATCCTTTTTCGTTTATAAACATCTCAACAGGAACAATGGTGAGGCCTTTTTCGCGGGTTTTACCTATAATTTTCTTGAGTTCCTGACGGTTAAGTAAAAGCTTGCGGGCACGTTTGGCTATATGGTTAAACTGGTTTCCGAATTTATATTCCGAAATATGGGCGTTTAACAGGAACAATTCATCACCACTAAAAGCACAATAGCTATCGGTAAGGTTTACTTTGCCTTCGCGGACAGATTTTATTTCAGTGCCTAGCAGCATAATGCCAGCCGTAAATTGCTCGACCAGGAAATACTCAAAGAATACTTTTTTGTTCTTTATCGTTATAATATTCGCCATATCGGGGCAAAGGTATGAAATTTCGGATTTCGGAATGACGATTTACGATTAAGGCAGGATATTATTTTGATGTGCTGGAGTTAAATTCTACCTTAGCCATAAAAAAGGCAAATGGAAGAAAAGGCATTATATCAAGAGTTACTTAAGTTGATAGTACCCAAAGAAATTACAGATAACTTTGATCTTATCGAGATTGTTGAGAGGACAAATATGATAACCTTATCCTTTGAAGAATTAACCAGCAGGATACCAAAAGCTTTGAGTGGGAAAGAAGTAGTCCTGGATGGCTATTTGAACCAACTGGAATTGCAGACCTTTCCTTTAAAAGACAAGACTGTTTATATAGCTTTACGCCGTCGACGCTGGAAAGAAAAAGGGGACAATACACAGAGTTTTAGTAACACTTATGAACTTCATGTAGAAGGGATGAAAACCACGAAGGAGTTCGGGGCTTTTTTAAAAGAGGAGTTTGGATTGCAGCCCGATGAATATAACAAGCTTTGGAAAAGCATTACAGGTTAAAGGGCCAACGATATACCGGTGGTACAGGGATGTACTTAGCGAATATGCTCAGGATAAGTCAATTATGCACAAACACGATATTGTCAAGGGCGACAAAGCAAGAACAATAATAGAAGTTCCCATTTTGCGGGCAGAGAATTTTGGAGCGAAAATGGCCATCGACGAAAAACATATAGGCGAGGACATATGCACTGTAATCAGTAACAGGGAAACAGGAAAAATAGCCATGCTGACCAAAAGCCTGAATTATTCTGATATTAAAGACATCTTCTTGCGAAACAAGCCCTTACTAGAAAATATCAGAAGCATAACACGAGATTTTTCAGGTTTGTTTGAGAAGGTATGTACAGAACTTATCCCCCATGCTACACAGATAGGAGACAAATTCCATGTCATAAGCAACTTGATGGATGCTCATCAATCCGTTAGAATCCGTTACCGGCAAAAAGAACTGGAAAAGCGCAGAAAGGCATATCAGGAGTTCAAGCACACAGAACAAGCCAGGTTAAAAGAATGCGAAAGGATGGGACAAAAGTTTAAATCAGATAAATTTCATTACAAAGAAGACAGGATGGACAACGGAGAAACCCTTCTGGAGATACTTGCCAGAAGCCGTTACTTACTCTATAGATATCCGGGGCAGTGGAACACAAAACAGAAAAGAAGGGCAGAAGTCCTATTCAATACGTACCCTGAAATCCAACAAACCTATCATTTATGTAACCAGTTCAGGATTTTGATGAGCACCACTAATATAGGAAAGCATTACCTGCAAATTGACCAAGAGTTACATCAATGGTACGAAAACGTTGAGATCTCTGATATTGATGAACTTATGAACTTTAAGTCTCAGGTAGAATCTAACGAAGATATTATCCGAAACTACTTTATCAATGGTGATACTAACGCTATTGCTGAAGCTATCAATAGCAAAATACAAAAACTTATTACATCTAACAATGGTAACAGAGACAAAGATTTTTTCTTCTTTAGGTTAGCCCTTTACTATGCCTAGCACATCAAAATAATATGTAGCCTATTGTTTATTGTATTAATTTACGGAAAGCCTTGAAAAATAGATTAATTTTACACCCACTTTTAATACTATGAATAACACCCAACCTATTGCCATTTTTTGGTTCAGACGTGATCTACGATTATTTGATAATACAGCACTTTTAAAAGCTCTTACATCAGGTTTTACTGTTTTACCGGTTTTTATTTTCGATAAAAGAATTTTACAGAACCTCAATCCAGAAGATAAAAGGGTAAGCTTTATATACCCGGCCATTCAAAATCTGAATCAATTACTCTTACCTTTTAAAACCTCAGTTCAGATTTACTTTGGTAATCCTGATGATGTGTTTGATGAATTATTACTTGCCTATAGTGTTAACAGTGTTTATGCAAATCACGATTATGAGCCTTATGCTCTGGATCGTGATCAGCAATTAAAAAGCAAGCTGGCTGAAAAAGGAGTTTTATTTAACACATTCAAAGATCAGGTTATATTTGAGAAAGACGAAATAACTAAACTCTCAGGTGAGCCTTACACGGTTTATACTCCTTTCAGGAATAAGTGGCTTGAAAAACTAAATCAGGACAATTCATTTCTGCACAATCGGGATTCAGAGAAATACCTGTTCAATTTTATTCAAACTGTTGATAATCATTTTCTTTCGCCGGCTGAAATTGGTTTTACAGAAATAAAGGATGTTTTTTCGCCTTTCCAATTCAATCAATGCGTTATCGGAACCTATGATAAAACCCGGGATTTCCCTGCGCTTGATTCTACCAGCAAAGTTAGCGTACACCTGAGATTTGGAACTGTAAGCATCAGGCAATTAGTGTCCTGTGCTTATGAAACAAATGCTGCCTGGTTGGGCGAATTAATATGGCGTGAGTTCTTTATGCAGATTTTATGGCATTTTCCATATGTGGTTCGTCAGCCTTTTAAACCTAAATACCAGTTTATTCAATGGATAAACAATGAAAAAAGCTTTGAGGCATGGTGTACCGGGCAGACCGGCTACCCGTTGGTTGATGCAGGAATGCGCGAACTCAACGAAACGGGATTTATGCATAACCGTGTCAGGATGGTTACCGCCAGCTTTTTAGTTAAGCATCTTCTGGTAAACTGGCAATGGGGTGAAGCCTATTTTGCTGAAAAACTGCTTGATTTTGAACTGGCTTCAAATAATGGCAACTGGCAATGGGCCGCCGGAACGGGATGTGATGCTGCGCCTTATTTCCGTATATTTAATCCGACAACACAAGCAGAGAAATTTGATCCGCAAAGCGTTTATATAAAAAAATGGATACCTGAATTCGGCACTAAATCGTATACTCAACCTATAGTAGACCATGCTTTTGCGCGTGAACGCTGCCTGCAAACCTATAAAGCAAGCTTATAATCCGCTATTTTAATAATATTTAACTAAATATCCGCTCATTGCAATATGCATATTTGTTTCATAATTCAGGTTAAAATGTGTACTTTTGCAGCATGATCAGAAAACCGGTTATCTTTATAGTTTTGATATTATCAACAGTGATAATGTCGTGCAGTCCTTACCAGAAGCTTTTAAAAAGTTCGGATAATGAAGTCAAGTACACTAAAGCACTTGAGTATTATGAAAAAGGAAATTACAAGCCAGCTCAGCAACTATTTGAGCAAATACAAGCTTTTTTCAAGGGCACTGAAAAAGCTGAGAAAATATCTTATTACACTGCGAATTGTTATTACAAGCAAAAAGATTATGTGCTTGCCGGTTATTATTACAAATCTTTTTCAACTAATTTCTCTACAAGTATTTATGCCGAAGAAGCTTTATACCTAAGTGCCTATTGCAGCTATCTCGAATCACCACGTTCGTCGCTCGACCAGACTTCGACCAAGGAGGCAATTTCTGCATTACAACTTTTCATTAATACTCATCCCAAAAGTGAACGAGTTTCCGAATGCAATAAACTTATCGACGAATTACGTGCAAAACTCGAAAAGAAAGACATAGATATTGCAATGCTTTATTTCAGAATGTCTGATTTTAAAGCTTCTGTCGTATCTTTGAATAATGTTCTCAAGGATTTTCCTGATACTAAATCAAAAGAATTGATACTTTATTCAATTCTGTCATCAAAATATCAATATGCAATTAACAGCGTTTATGATAAACGCCGCGAACGGCTTAATGCAGCCTCCGATGCATATGATGAACTAAATGCTGGTTTCCCGGTTGGAGAATACAGCGAAAAAGCTATGGCTATTAAAAAGAATATCTCCAAAGAATTAGGCAATTAATCAAGAAACAAACAACCAAACATATGGATATCAAGAAGTTGAAAATTGAAACTACTACAATAACCCGTAATATGTCGGAACTTAACGATCCGACTGAAAATATTTACGAATCAGTAGCTATAATAGCAAAACGTGCCAACCAGATTTCGCAGGAGATAAAAGAAGAATTAAACTCGAAGATCGAAGAATTTGCAACTCCAAGCGACAACCTGGAGGAAGTTTTTGAAAACCGGGAGCAAATTGAACTTGCGAAATATTACGAAAATCTGCCGAAACCAACTTTGATTGCAACAAACGAATTCCTGAAAGATCAGATATTCTCACGCAATCCAATGAAAGAAAAAGAAAATACCTGGTAATTTTTTTACCGTCGGGCGATGCTAAAAGGTAAAAAAATACTGATTGGGATTACTGCAGGAATTGCAGCGTATAAAATTCCTTTCCTCATTCGGCTTCTTATTAAAGAAGGAGCTGAGGTAAAGGTAGTTATGACTGCTGAAACCTGTGATTTTGTGACACCGCTTACATTATCTGTTCTTTCACAAAATCCAGTCGCTATTGAACCTTTCAGCCCTTCTGATGGCACCTGGCACAGTCATATAGAACTTGGAAGTTGGGCCGATGCATTTGTAATTGCGCCGCTTACAGCTAATTCTATGGCTAAAATGGCTACCGGAATCACCGACAATTTATTATTAGCTACCTATCTTGCTGCCCGTTGTCCGGTATTTTATGCGCCATCCATGGATGTGGATATGTACCACCATAAAACAACGCAGCTTAATATTTCTACCTTGCAGTCGCATGGAAATATCCTGATTTCGCCAAATGCAGGAGAACTGGCAAGCGGGCTTACAGGAATGGGCCGCCTTGAGGAACCAGCAAAAATTGTTGAAATATTACAAAATTATTTCGCAAAACATCTGTCATTAGCTGGAAAGCAAGTTCTGATATCAAGCGGTCCAACCATTGAACCTATTGATCCTGTCAGGTTTATAAGCAATTATTCTTCCGGCCGGATGGGAAATTCGTTAGCCGTTGAAGCTGCCTCCCGTGGAGCAATGGTATCACTTGTTTCAGGACCGGTGAACGAATATCCGGTACATCCTTCAATTCAAGTAATTAAAGTGAACTCGGCAGCAGAAATGCATGCAAGTTGTACAGAGTTATTTCCGAAAGCTGATATTTGTATTATGGCAGCCGCAGTTGCCGATTATACACCTCAAAATCCTGAACCGGAGAAAATCAAAAAAAAGGAAGAAAGCATACTGCTTAACCTTGTAAAAACTAAGGATATTCTTGCTGATCTTGGGAAACACAAGAGCAAAAATCAGCTTTTGATCGGTTTTGCGTTGGAGACAAACAACGAAATTGAAAATGCTAAAACAAAGCTGCATACCAAAAACCTTGATTTCATCGTTCTTAATTCACTGAAGGATGAAAGTTCCGGATTTGGTTTTGCTACCAACAAAGTTTCTATTATCAGCAAAGATCATACTATCAGCGAATTTGAACTGAAAACCAAGACCGAGGTTGCAGCTGATTTATTTGATTTTATTCAGAAAGAAATTGTTTAAATACAATCTTAGTTCCTACTCCACATGATTCGTAAACTGATTATTTTTCTGATTATCTGTTCCCCGGCTTTAGCTAAAGCTCAGGAATTCATGTGCCAGGTTAGTGTTAATTCACCACAGGTAGAAGGAACCGAAAAGAAAGTGTTTCAAACTTTGCAAACCCAACTTTATGAATTTGTAAACAACCGTAAATGGTCCAATTATGTTTACAAAACCGAAGAGCGCATTGAATGCTCCATGATGATTACCATTACAGAACGTATTTCGAGTGATCAGTTTAAAGCTAAAGTGAATGTGGTATTGCAACGGCCGGTTTATAAAACATCATATAATACCAATTTATTAAACCTGGTAGATAAAGATTTCGATTTCAAATATGTTGAATTCGAGCCACTTGAGTATAACGATGATGCCTATACATCAAACCTTACTTCGATGGTTGCTTATTATTTATATGTTATGCTTGGACTCGATGCTGATTCTTTTTCAAAATCCGGTGGTACATTATATTATGAAAAAGCAAGAGCAGTTGTAAATGCAGCCCAAAATTCACCAGACCGTGGCTGGAAAGCTTTTGAGAGTCAGAAAAATCGCTATTGGCTGGTCGAAAACCTTATGAATAATACATATTCCGGCTTTCGTGACGGGCTTTATTCCTATCATCGCACCGGACTTGACCTGATGTCGGAAAATATGGACCTTGGACGCAGCGGAGTAAATGATTGTCTCGAAAATTTACAAAAAGTGAACCGTGAAAAGACCGGTCTCTATATTACTCAATTGTTTCTAGATGCCAAAAGAGATGAGCTTATCAATATTTACACGCAGGCTGCTCCAATGGATAAAACCAAGATTGTGAACATTATGAAAGAGGTAGATCCTGCTAATTCTTCCAGGTATCAGCAGATCATGACACAATCCAAATAGGCTCATTCAGTACAATTTCTTATATTTGCTTATCCATAAGCTAAACAACCAGGCATGCTACTGCATCTGTCAGTCGAAAATTTTATTCTTATCCCGAAGCTAGAAATAAGCGTTCACAAGGGATTTACTTGTATTACAGGAGAAACCGGTGCCGGAAAATCAATTCTGGTAGGGGCACTTTCACTTATCCTTGGTCAGCGTGCCGACACTTCGGTACTCAGGGATAAAAATCAGAAATGTATTGTCGAAGGAAGTTTCCTGATTGAAGGCTATAACCTTAATTCCATTTTTGAGGCCAACGACCTTGATTATGAGTCCACTTCATTTTTTCGTCGGGAAATAAACCCGCAAGGGAAATCACGTGCTTTTATTAATGATACGCCTGTAAATCTGAATGTTCTGAAGGAAATAGGTGAAAGGCTGGTTGATATTCATTCTCAGCACCAAACCCTTGAGTTAAATGATGCCGCTTTCCAGCTTGGAATGGTGGAATCCTATGCAGGACAACCACAAACGCTGGTTTCGTACAGAAAGGTATTTAATGAATATAATTCACTGAAAAGTGAATTGGAAGAATGTATCCGGAAAGAGCAGCAAAGTGTGAATGAAAAGGAATTCCTGAATTTCCAGTTTGAAGAACTGGAAAAAGCTACTTTGGCTGCAAATGAACAGCAGGAAGCAGAAGAAGAACTTGAAATCCTAACCCATGCCGAAGAAATTAAAACCCGTACTTTTTCGGCTATTGGAATTCTTGCTGATGATGAATTGAATGTCAGTGACAAACTTTCGGAAATAAAGCAATTGCTGGAGCAGGCATCGCGTTTCAGCCATCATCTGTTGCCGCTTTCCGAAAGGATTAGTGGAAGTCTTATCGAAATTAAAGATATTGCAAACGAACTTCGGTCATTCTCCGACGGGGTTCATTTTGATGCAGAAAGGATAGAAAAACTCGGTCTTCGGCTGGATATGATTTATCACCTGGAGCAAAAACACAGGGTTCATTCCGTTGCCGAACTTATCTCAATAATGAATGAATTATCGGATAAACTGTTTGCAATTGGTTCCCTCGAAAGCCGAATTGTTGAAATAAAAGAAGCATTGTCGAAAAAGGAAAGTGAACTTTTACAGGTTTCAAATGTTCTTTCAGATCAACGAATGGCAGTAATTCCAACAATTGAGACAGAAATGCGCAATGTTTTGGAAAATCTTGGGATGCCTTCTGCAATATTCAAAATTAAACAGGAAACATTGGCATATTTTTCAGCAACAGGAACTGATAAAATTACATTTCTTTTTTCTGCCAATAAAGGTGGTGAAATCCGTGAAATTCAAAAAGTAGCATCCGGCGGTGAGTTATCACGGCTTATGCTTGCTTTAAAATCACTGGTACTTAACCGCAGCCTGCTTCCTACGGTTCTTTTCGATGAAATTGACAGTGGTGTTTCGGGCGATATTGCCGGAAAAGTAGGTGGCATTATGCGTTCGATGTCGAAGCATATGCAGGTGATAGCAATTACGCATCTTCCCCAGATCGCAGGCAAAGCGGATAGCCATCTTCTGGCATTTAAAGAAGATGGTGCTACTTCAACAGTTTCGAGTTTAAGAGTGCTTTCGAACGAAGATCGTGTTAATGAAATCGCACGGATGCTGAGTGACGAAACCATTACTGAGTCGGCCAAAGTTACTGCACGCGAATTACTTAACTTTAAAAATTAGGTTTGCGATTTTTTCACTACCTTAGACAAAGTTTTATAAACTGAATCTTCCAGCTTTAATAAGCTTAATTAGTTATGAGACTGGCAACATTTAATCATAACTACCTCTAACATCAATCAGAAATTGAAATATTAATTAAAACAAATACAATGGCTTACAATTTACTTAAAGGCAAAAAAGGCATCATATTCGGTGCATTGAACGACATGTCGATCGCATGGAAAGTGGCACAAAAAGCCCATGAAGAAGGTGCTGAATTTGTCCTTACCAATACCCCAATGGCGCTTCGTTTAGGCGATACGGATAAACTGGCCGAAGCCACCGGGTCTATTGTTGTGGCTGCCGATGCTACCAGTATTCCAGATCTTGAAAATCTTTTCACTAAAACTCTGGAACATTTTGACGGCAAAATTGATTTTATTTTGCATTCAATAGGTATGTCACCAAACGTTCGGAAGAAAATCCCATATGATTCGGTAAGTTATGAGAACTACCTGAAAACAATGGATATTTCAGCAATTTCATTCCACAAAGTTATTCAGACTGCTAAAAAGTTTGATGCACTGAATGAATGGGGTTCCATCGTTGCTCTATCCTATGTAGCTGCACAGCGAACGCTGTTTGAGTATAATGATATGGCTGATGCAAAAGCTGCACTGGAAAGTATTGCACGCAGTTTTGGCTACATTTATGGCCGCGAAAAACATATCCGTATCAATACAATTTCCCAGTCGCCAACGCTGACTACTGCCGGAAGCGGTGTAAAGGGAATCGGCGGATTAATGGATTTTACTGAGCGTATGTCGCCGCTTGGCAATGCTACCGCTGACGAATGTGCTGATTATTGTCTTACACTTTTTAGTGATCTGACCCGAAAAGTTACCATGCAAAACCTGTTTAACGATGGCGGTTTCTCAAGCATGGGTATGAGTGCCCGGGCCATGGAAATGTACAACAAGAGCCTCGATTGCCGCGATTGCCACGATCATCCGGATAATTGTGAAGTCAAATAATTAAGTTTACAGATTAATTTTAAATAAACAGCCCGAAACTTTTGTTCCGGGCTGTTTCATTTAAGTCTCAAAAACAAAGATTAATTAGTTGTTTAACAGTAATTTAAAACGATGTTACATGATTTTATAGTTTGATCATCAATCCAGCTAAAATGGTTTGAGAGAAAATATCTTTGGGTATAAAAAAGAAAGTCGGAGTAAATTCTATTTCATAATTTATTCCTAAATGCATTCTTTTATATACTTTTATATTTAATCCGGCACTTAAGGAAACGCTCTGGAAAAATGGTGAATATAGATTTATTCCATACGCCAGCTTTGGTTTAACAATTCCTTTAGGATATACATATTCTATATTTATTGGAATTTTGTAAACCGACTCCTTCCCGGTATCAGGATTAATGCTGGAAAATAATATGCCTGATTTAAAAAATAGTTTCTCATTTGCTGCTGGCATCCAGAGATGCACCAGGATACCGGTCTCAAAATTGTGTTTGTTTAAAGAATTAACTGATTCGGGATAATTAACGATTCCTCCAACAATTTCTAATCCGAGTTTTATGGCAGGCAGCTTTTTCTCATAAATAATACACGCGTCATTTTTACAAACTATATTCTGGTAATCCTTTGTCAATTTAATCAAGCTCTCACGATCCGGCTTATCAACGGCAGCAATCCTGGATTGGAAATTTGGAGCGTCCTGCATATAAATGTTCAATAAACCAATATGATAGATCGATTTAGATAAATAATAATTGGATTGAGCCCTTCCTTCAATATATTTTATTTCCTCTTGATAGGGTATTTCATTTAGTCCAATACCTTCTTTATCAATATAATAATGATCTCCGTTTCCATCTCTCAGAGAATATATTTTTACTTTTCCGTCAATTAGAAATTCCAAAAACACATGATTTCCACTAATATTTTTTGAAACATAGTATTTGCTATCATTAAATCTGTATCCAGTAATATCGGTAGGATAGTATTCGATGCTTTCGGTACCGTTCGTTTTAAAGTTGCAGATCTTACCCATTAAAATGTCGCCCCTGTAATCGATCTCGCCTCTTAGAGTATCCCCATTTTGTTTAATAATAAACCCGGGCCGTAAATCAGTTTGTGCTTGAATTGATTCCAGTATGAGTAAAAATCCTAGAATAAATAATCCAATAAGTTTCATGGTGATTTTTTAAGTGGGAAATATGACGAAATTCGATACTATTATTCAATAAATGAGTCTGTTGTATATATCAAAAAATTCCTATTCAAGATTTATAGTATAAGAATAATCCGCTTGACTTTTTGGCTCCGTATTGTTTGATTTTTTTGATTTCGCAAAAATATAATTTAATTGCATGCTTTCATTCGTTGGAACAGGAATAGATTCCTGAAGTTTGAAATGAATCCGGGTTTTCATTTCAGCAGTCATTTTAACACCACGGTTTCGTGCAGGTTCATATTTCATCAGGCGGATAATCCTGATAGCTTCCTCGTCACAGCCTGAACCGATTCCTTTGGTAACTTCCACATCGACAATTTCGCCTAAATTATTAACTGTGTAAACCAGGTGAACAGTGCCTTCTACTTTGTTTGAAAGAGCTTGTTCAGGATAAACAATATTGTCCCTGATAAACAGCTGATAAGCTTCTTTACCTCCTGGAAAAACAGGTATCCTGAGGAAATTCGTTTTTTTAGGATTTTTAGGATTATTATTTTTCACCCGACAAAGCTAACATTTTTAATACTCCATTATTCAAACCGCTGTTACGCATAAAAAAATCTTTATTTTGAATGTAATAAATTGTCAATCAATAGTATGAAAATAACAAACAAGGATTTCAAACATACATACACGGCTTTTCTCAATATGTATGTAAATAATACTAAATTTGTCAACCAAAACTAATGTCAAATACGAAATAAATTATAAGAAATAAGTTTAGTTTGAACTTGCTATTTCCTTAATAATGCATATTTGGACAAGACTTATTCCGGATTACTTTAAAAATAATTCACATACTTATGAAGATTTTAGTCTGTATCAGCAATGTACCTGATACCACAACAAAAGTAAAATTCGTTGACGATTCCAAAAAGCTTGATGTAAATGGTATTCAGTGGGTTATAAATCCCTGGGATGAACTTGCTCTTACCCGTGCCCTGGAATTAAAAGATGATGCCACTAATGGTGTTCAATCTGTTACGATTGGCCACGTTGGTTTGGTAAGTTCCGAACCAACCTTACGTAAAGCTTTAGCAATAGGTGCCGACGATGCTATTCGTGTAAATATTGAATCTGGTGATGCCTATATCATTGCTGCCGAACTCGCAGAAGCTGTGAGGAAAGAAAATTTTGATATTATTCTGTGTGGCATCGAATCCAGCGATCATAACGGATCATCGGTAGGAGGGATGCTGGCCGAATTTTTAGGATATCCTTCAGTTACCGGAGTTTCTTCTGTCAAAATAGAAGGTGGTCAGCCGGTAATAACACGTGAAATTGATGGTGGCAAGGAAATTCTTTCAGTTCCATCGCCATTTGTTGCTGTTGTACAAAAAGGTATCGCAAAAGAGCCCCGTATCGCTGCCATGCGCGGAATTATGATGGCTCGTACCAAACCTATTAAAGTTGTTGAATCACAAGCAATTGACAGCCTCACGGAAGTTATCAGCTACGAAATGCCAAAACCACGTGCCGCTTGCAAATACATAAATGCTGACGATGCCGGACAACTCATTGCTTTACTTCAGAATGAAGCCAAAGTTTTTTAAATAAAAACATTAGAAAAAAGAATCATAATATGTCAGTATTAGTATTTCTC
>Ga0268283_1001132_pt1 | contig 13529 bp, 9 predicted proteins | sample saktaG_13_FD_190140 | JGI IMG/M metagenome (GOLD analysis project Ga0268283, IMG submission 190140) | Saline water microbial communities from Sakinaw Lake, British Columbia, Canada - sak_2013_06_06_36m | ecosystem: Environmental > Aquatic > Non-marine Saline and Alkaline > Saline ... | reverse complement strand
CTGCGTTCGGGCTGCGATTTGGTGTACCAAGACCTGACCTGGCTGCTGCGTTACGGCGGCGGCAAAGACGAAGCGTTTGAGGTTTCGCTCGAATCCGCCCGCAAGGTGTTGGACGAGGCGCTGGCTGCGCTGGTCGGACTTAATCTCAACTGGGAAAACACGCCCATCACGCTGAAAGCCAACAAGGAACTGCTCAAGGCGATTGAAATCTCCAGCACTGCCATTGGCACAGGCGAGATGGAAGACTGATTCCATTTTTAATGCCAATCATCAAGCTTTGTAGGGGCGAATTCATTCGCCCATGGGCGGCTGAAGCCGCCCCTACATTCAAGGTCAAAATTGAACAGCACACTATGTCCACTACCGACTTCTCGTTCGGGATAGAATTTCTCGGCCCGGTCATCTTGGCCGACCCGTTCCGGCCCGAACGCGCCGAATGGCCCCCGGCCCCGTCACGGGTCTATGCCGCGCTGATTGCGGCGACATGCGAACATCGTTTGGGGGATGCCGTGCTGGCGGCGGTGCGGACGCTGGAAGGCAACGCACCCGCCATCACCGCGTCTGCTGCCGCTGCCTATACCGCCCATCAAATCGCCGTGCGGACTGCACATAGATTTAATTTTTCGCTTTTGATGCCGGAACCCGAAATCAGCCCTGCTTCCCCGGTAGTCGCCTACCATTGGCGTGTTCCAGAAACGGCGGTGGACGGCATTGCGCAAGCCGTGCGTTGCCTCAGCCATGTGGGCCGGGGCGAGAGCCTGGTGCTAGGCCATGTCTATTTACCGGGGACAGCGCCCGCGCCGAATTGGGTTCCTGACAGGCAGGGAAGCCTCCGTCTCCGCGTGCCTACGCCGGGCCGTTTCGAGGTGTTGGAGCGGGATTACCAGCGCGGCAGGGCGACGGTTCTGGTCGAACCGGCAATTCCCTACCGCAGAGTGGGCGACGGCCCGGAAACATCGGTGGGCCATGGCCCTTGGGGTGAATTGATCGCCTTGCGGGTGGATCGTGGCGACATCCGCAGTGCCGCCCTGCTTGCCAATGGCTTGCGCACGGCGGTGCTGTCGATTCTGGGCGACGGCGCACACCCGCAAATCCACGGCCATGAGTGCCGCGACCATGTGGCTTGGCTGGCCCTGCCCAATGTCGGTGGACTCCACAGCGACGGGCGCATCCTCGGTGTCGGCGTGTTGCCGCCTAGCCATTTTGACCCCGAAGCAGGCCGGCAATTGCGCCTCGCATTGTTGAAGGTGCGGGAAATTCCGTTCCGCTCTGGTTTCGCCCAAGTCAGTTTGCCGACTCAAACCGTGGCGACGCTGCGGCATTCGACCTGGGCGCAGCCTTCCAAGCGTTGGGCCAGCGCAACGCCCGTGGTGTTGGAACACAAAGTCGGCGCGGATGCCAGCCGCGCCATCGCCCAAGCCATCCAACGTTCCGGCTACCCGCGCCCGGTCAAGGTCTGGGCGAATGTCGTGCCTTCCCTGCTGGGGGCCGTCCATGCAGCAGAAACCGCCAGCCGCAAGCAAAACGGATTGCCGCGCCGTCATGCCCTCGTGGAATTTGCCGAGCCTATCCATGGCCCGCTGTTGGCCGGCGGGGAGCGTTATTTTGGCTTGGGGCTATTCCGCCCGATTGCGCGAACCACAAGCGATGCCGAATTTGCGGGAGGTTCGCGCAGCCTTGAAGCCCCGGAATTGTTAGAATGATGGGCGGGCAAGTGCAAATCTTCCAGATATTCCAGGAGGTTCGCACATTCCGGGCAAATCGGCTATTAAAATCAGTCCTTTGGAAGATGACTGTGTTACCGCGCCCTCTTCGGGGGCGCTGCGTTGAAGGAGACATTAATTTACCAGCACTTGAGAATTTGGAGTGTTACCGCGCCCTCTTCGGGGGCGCTGCGTTGAAGTTTTGCCAAGTGGCGGCAGAATGCGACGACCGGCGTGTTACCGCGCCCTCTTCGGGGGCGCTGCGTTGAAGAATCAGCCGCTCCCACCAGTTGCCATTGCCCGGCGTGTTACCGCGCCCTCTTCGGGGGCGCTGCGTTGAAGGCCAACCGGACAGCCTATCTTAAACAGGCGGTTGGTGTTACCGCGCACTCTTCGGGGGCGCTGCGTTGAAGGAATTTATGGACGGCCACTGGCTCAGGGGTGAAAGTGTTACCGCGCCCTCTTCGGGGGCGCTGCGTTGAAGGACGCCTGCCTTGCGGGGCGAAAGCTCCATGGCCCGTGTTACCGCGCCCTCTTCGGGGGCGCTGCGTTGAAGGATCATCGAAGACCCGGAAGGCGACGAAACTCCGGTGTTACCGCGCCCTCTTCGGGGGCGCTGCGTTGAAGGCAATGGAAATGGTTGGTGTCGTTGTAGTCTGAATGTGTTACCGCGCCCTCTTCGGGGGGCGCTGCGTTGAAGCAAGCCGATGTACGTCAAGGATGTTAAGGCGAAGATGTTACCGCGCCCTCTTCTTGGGGCGCTGCGTTGAAGCGTAAAGCATAGTGGTTAGTGGTTAGGTAATTTCCAATAATGAACCCACCAAAAGAATCGTCCACGAAAAACACGAAAAGCACGAACAAGACATGCTTTTGTTCGTGCTTTTCGTGCTTTTCGTGCCTTTCGTGGACTCTATTTTTTGCCTACGGATCAGATTCTTGATGGGGTGTTATCCATTGTGTTACCTCGCCCTCTTCGGGGGGCGCTGCGTTGAAACCGCCGTAGGGGCGGGTTCCAAACCCGCCCATGGCCCGCCCATGGCCCGCCCATGGATTGTCATTGGGGGTAAATCCGCCCATGCATTCGTTACCGTTCCTTCTCCAAAGGACATTGACGGTCTTCAAACCGGCAGGTTAATGGGCGCGTTAAAAGGGCGGGTTTGGAACCCGCCCCTACGGTATCGCTTCCGGGGGCGCTGCGTTGAAGGATGTAGCCAAATTGCGTCATCACAACTGACGAGAGTAACCGCTTCCCCTACGGGCATCATTTCCTGTGGCATTGAGTCACAGCAGCCATTAAGGCAAGCCGTCATACCGGCAGGGAGCGCCGGTATCCAGGTTACAGGGATGTTCCAGGTCAGCGCCATCCTTGGAATCTGGGTTCCGGCGGTCCATGCCGGAACGACGGGCTTTTTTTAACTTACAATCCGGGAGAAACCAAATTGCCAACCATCAGCATGTTTTACGGAATTATCGTCTCCGCAGACATCTTCTGTTGAGACAACATGACCCCCTTTCACACTTGGTACAAATCGTTGCGCGGACGCACCCCCTACCCTTGGCAATCCCGGCTGGCCGAGGGCTTGGCGGCGGGCCACTGGCCGGATAGCCTGGACTTGCCGACCGGTAGCGGCAAGACGACGCTGCTGGACATCTGGGCGTGGGGGCGGTCGCAGGGTTTGGCTGGCATGCCGACCCGGCTGTATTGGTGCGTGGATCGGCAAATTGTCGTCGATGCCGTGGCCCGCAGTGCCGGGGATTTGCGCACCGTCTTGCCGGGTTTGCAAATTGCCACCCTGCACGGCGGCTTGGACATCAGCGAACTGGGCGTGGACGACCCGACCGCCCCGGCGGTGATTACCACCACCGTGGACCAACTGGGTTCGCGCTTGCTGTTCCGGGCCTATGGCTCCTCGCATTTTGTAGCCCCGATACACGCCGCCTTGACCGGTAACGACGCGCTGCTGGTGCTGGACGAAGCGCATATTTCCGCCCCGTTCGCCGCCACCCTTGCTGCCGTCCGCCGGATGCGCAATGACGGCTTGGGCTTGCCTTGGCGGGTGATGCTGCTGTCGGCGACGCCACGCGAGGGCAGCGGGTTTAGCCTGAATAAAGACGACTACGCCCACAAAGCCTTGTCCAAGCGTTTGGCTGCCGGCAAAATCGCCCGCTTGGTCGAGTGTAAGAAAGAGGCTGTGGTGGGAACCTTGGTCAAGCAAGCGCTAGAACTGCGGGTACAAGGCGCGGCGGTCATCGCCGTGGTCTGCAACCGGGTCAGCACCGCCCGCAAAGTATTCGACCAACTCAAACAAGAAGACGAAGCCTGCCTGATGACCGGGCGGGTTCGTCGTCCCGACCGCGAGCGCATCCTCGCCGAATTCCTGCCCCGTATCGAAGCCGGTTCGCGACAAGGCAGCGAAGCCGATGAATGGACCGAGGAAAACGGCGAGTGGGTCATCCGAACCGCCAAGGCCGGTCGCAAGCCCTTGTTTGTCGTAGCGACGCAAACCATCGAAGTGGGTGCGGATTTGGATTTCGACGGGCTGGTGAGCGAACTGGCGAGCCTCCCCGCCTTGCTGCAACGGGCAGGCCGGTTGAACCGGGCAGGTGAATTGCCCAGCGCACCGATGGTGATCGTCGGTTGCAAACCGGGCAAGGAGGGGGATCGCATTTATGGCGAAGACCTGATAAAAGCTTGGGAATGGCTTTTGGCCCGGCAAGGCGGCAAAGGCAAGCCATTTGACCTGTCGCCGCTGGCCTTGCGCGGGGTCGCATTGACCGATGCAACAGAACCAGAACCCGACTACCCGGTGCTTGGCGAAGCCGACCTGATGGCCTTGGCGCAAACCAGCACACCGAGGCCGATTGATGTTTCCCCCTGGCTGCGCGGTTGGCAGTCCAGGTCCGAAGCTGCAATTGTTTGGCGCAAGGATCTGCCGCACGATGCCAACGATTGGAAAGAGTATGTTGAAATCCTGCCGCCTGTCGCCGCCGAAACCCTGAACCTGCCAATCTGGGAGTTGCAGGATTGGCTGAAAAAGCTGGACGGCAAACCGGTCGCTTTGTGGGATGGCGACCATGCCCGGTTCGTCGCTGCCAAACAGGCTTCAGTGCGGGCCGGCATCACCGTGCTTGTCCCTGCGGATTATGGCGGCTGCGATGACTGGGGCTGGGCACCGGACGACCCAAACCCGGTGGCCGATTTGGGCGACACAAAACACCGGACCCGCATCCATCCGGTTTTCATGCCGGATGCGGATGAATGGCTGGCGAAATACTGGGACGAGGAAGAACCCATCACCGAGCGGGAGTTGCTGGATTTGGCGGGGTTGCACCCCAAAGGCGCTTGGCGGCTGCAAAAATATCCCGGCGGCATGGTGCTGATTGCCGGTGCGCCAGTGCCTGAAAAAGTCTCGGGCGTTGCCGTGCCGCTGCCCGACCATTTGCAAGGGGTTAAGGCTTTCGCCCAATCCTTCACCCATCCGGCCTTGCCCAAGGAACTGGCGGAAGCCATCGGCAAGGCCGCGCTTTGGCATGACATCGGCAAGCTGGACGAACGCTTCCAAATCATGCTCGGTGCAGTCGATTTGACAACAAAGCTGGCTAAATCCGTGACCAAAACGCGGGAAGCGGCACGGCTGGCCCGCCGACTATCCGGTTTGGCGAAAGGCTGGCGGCATGAAATCGCCAGCGCGGCGAAATTGGGCGGGCATGTGGACGAGTTGATCCGCTATCTGGTGGCGGCACATCATGGCCGTGGCCGCTGTTGGCTGCCCGCGCTGCCGGACCCTGCGGCTTGGCAAGATGCCGGTGGCGAAAACTGGCCCGAATTTTACGCTAGCCTCAACGGGCGCTTCGGATTGTGGGGCTTGGCCTATCTGGAAGCCGTCGTCAGGATGGCGGATTGGGCGCGTTCTAGGGAGGAGGCAGAATGGTAGAACTCACCGGACTTTCCATCACCAATCCACAGGCGGTGATGGCCTCTTTCGGGCTGCTGCGGGTGCTGGCGCAAAACGGCCAGCCGCAAGCCCGCTTGGAATGGCGAGAGCTAGACCGTGTGGCGGTTATTCATGGCATCGACTGGGACATGCTACTGGAAACGCTTAATGCCGCCATTCAACAGCGCGAACATGCGCCAGAACTGAACTGGGCTGATAGCATCAAGGAGTACCCCCGCAAGCAATACCGCGAGCAGATGCAAACTTGCCCGCCTGAACAACGGCAATGGCTGGAAGCGTTTTGGTTTGAGCAACACCAGAAAGTCAAAACCGAACTGGCTGAAACAAAACTGGATATGACGGCTGGGCAACTGAAGCTATTTTCCACAGTCCGCAATCTCATCCCAAAATTACGGAAACATTTTAAGGGAAAGATGCAAGAGGCTTTGCTTGGCCCATGGCTCAATGAAGATAATGTCGGGTCGCTGGGCTGGGACCCCGGCGCGATGAAAGCCGGCGCGACACTTGCGGGCGAGGATTCCCCATCCAAAGCCAGGCATATCACCGTCGTTGGCGCGATGTGGCTGGCCTTCGAGGCTTTGCCGTTGTTCCCCGCCCGCTGGCTGGCGGAAACCGGGCGTTTTGACGAAATCGAATGGGTTGTGCCGCATTGCCCTATTGGTTGGGCTGGCTTGCGGCAGATGTTGTTGGCGGGTTGCAAGCTCGACGCAAGCGAGCTTGAAGTGCAGGGATGGTCGCGCTGGTCGGTTGCCATTTCCCGCAATGGCAGATTAGGTTGTCTGCAACCGGCGATTGAAGCCAGCCAGCGTAGCCCGGATGGAGCCGCCCTGCGGCGCAATCCGGGATGGACATGACCCGGAACCCATCCGATACCGCTGTCTTGTCCGTGGGGCATGACTTTGGCTCTCGTTCCCAAGCTCCAGCTTGGGAATTCGGCCTTAGAAGCTCCGCCTTCACGACGAGTCAGCATAAAATTGAAGTACAATGTTGACTTTAATATTCAGGTAACTGATTTGTGTACACGGAGCGTCAAAGCTTGCTTTGACAGGCAAAGCCCGCTTTGCTTTTCCAATCTCCAGTCAAAGCAAGCTTTGACGCTCCAAACTTGACGGTCCCAATTTTGGTCAAAACAAACTTTGACGATCCGTCTATAACCGAATTGTCCGTCATTTTTTGCAGGAGCCAGTCCTTATGCCAAATCCAAATACCCCCCTGGAACACACTGATGCCAAGTTGCTTGATGTCATTTTCAGCTATGCCTTCCGGCCCTTTTTTCTATTGGTGGGCGCATATGCCCTGCTCATGTTATTGGCATGGGCCTTCTATCTGAGTGGTGTCATTGTCTGGCCCGACGGATTGCCGCCTAGGGTGAGGCACGGCCACGAAATGATCTTCGGTTTTGCCGGGGGGGCGATGGCCGGTTTTTTGTTGACGGCGGTTGCCACTTGGACCAATCGCCCGCCAGTGTCCGGGGTGCCCCTGATGGCGATGTGCGCCGTTTGGGGATTGGCCCGCCTGGGGGGATTTCTTCCTGGCCAAGCGGGTTGGCTGATTTGGGGTCTGGCAAGCCTGATGTTCTGGGGCGGGCTATTGGCCTTGATGGGCAGGGAAGTGCTTGCCGCCAAGAATGAGCGCAATTACAAAGCCCTCGTTTTATTGTCGGCTTTCTTGGCCACGGAGGCGGTTTTCTTCATCAATGCCGGCGGCAATGTCGAATTGCAGGACAAATGCCTGCGTACTGGACTGTTCCTCGTGTTGGGAATGATCGTTTTGGTCGGCGGTCGCATCATCCCGGCCTTCACCCAAAACTGGCTGCGCCAAAACCGCCCGGACATCCCGGTTAAATTGCCCGTTTTTGACCGGATCGACATGGGCGCGATTGCGCTGACTGCTCTGTTTGGGGTTGGCTTTGTGTTGTGGCCGAAGCACACATTGACCGGGTTGCTGGGTTTGCTGGCTGCCTTGGCGCAAGCATACCGCCTTGTGCGCTGGCAAGGCTGGTTGGCGGGCCGGGAACCCCTGCTTTGGGTGCTGCACCTGGGGTATGGCTGGATTTCGGTTGGGTTTTTATTATTGGGGGTCGCGATTCTTGGCAAACCCAGCCTATGGGAAAGTGGAATCCACGCCTTGACCTATGGTGCCGTGGGTACGATGATTCTCGGCGTTGCCGCCCGCGTGGCGCTCGGCCACACCGGCCGGCCCTTGCAAAGCTTCCCGTTGATGACCTTGGCCTTCTGTTTAATCACCCTAGGCACACTGTGCAGGATCATTGCGCAACCGGGCATCAGCCCATGGATGACCCTGTCGGTGGCATTGTGGATGGGAGCCTACGGGTTGTTTCTAACCCAATATGTGCCGATTTTGTTAGCGCCTAGGCTTAAGTCATAGCAAACTTTCCCCACTCATAACAAGCCACTCCTCAAAATTCCATTTTCCCAAGCAATGCGTCTTCATGGTTCAAAGCTGGTTCATTGCACCCATTAATCACCCATCGCTTCAGGTTGATTATTCCAAGATACTATTAAATATAGATATTATTCATGGCATGTATTCTGCCCGTTACAAAGTAAAACTTCCTCCGGGCATTCCACAGCTTGCGAGTGTTTATTTAGGGTGTGCCAGTTTGGGCTTGCTTGCCCAACAATCCCCTGCCAGCAAAAAAGTCAGGGTCACAGCTAAAGCTTAGGAGCTTCGATGGCATTGTTTTTTGCTTACCTCTCAGTGGTCGCAGCGCTGGCCTCTGGATTGGCGGCCTTGGCTGTCGATAAGAGTCCGGGCCTTGGTCGTTTTGCGCATTTGCTGTTGCGGCGTTGGCCAAAGTTGCAAGTTCGGGCGGCGGGCGTTTTTTCTGAAGCGCATTATGCCGAATTTCACCGCAACAGCCTGTTTGTCCTGCTTGGCATCTCTGGTGTGAGTGCCGTTTTGGCGGGCGGGGGGGCTTTGTTCGGCGGTGCCGTGACCACTGATACCTTGCCGCTGGGTTTGCCTTGGTTGAATTGGCACATCCGTTTCGACGCCCTCTCCGGCTTTTTTTATCTGCTGATTGGTTTGGTTCTGATCGCCGTCAGCCTGTATGGGCCGGGTTATGTGCGGGAGTTCGAACACGGCAGGCATCCATTGTCCGTGCTGGGCTTGTTCACCGGCCTATTCGTGGCTGGAATGGAACTGGTTCTGCTGGCCGACGACACTTTTTTCTTCGTCATTGCTTGGGAGTTGATGTCGGTCTCCAGCTATTTCCTAGTGGCTTTTCAGCATGAACACGCCAGCAATCGCCGCGCCGCCTTTCTTTACCTGCTCATGGCGGTCATTGGGGCCATGGCGATCATCCTTGCTTTTGGCGTGTTGGCGGGTTTCAGCGGCGGACTGACGTTCGATCATTACAGAACAGTCAAACTGACTCCGGTCTGGGCCAGTGTCGCATTCGTGTTGGCGCTGTTTGGTTTTGGGATGAAGGCGGGTTTGGTGCCATTGCACGCTTGGCTGCCGGAAGCCCATCCGGTGGCACCCTCCCACATCTCCGCGCTAATGAGCGGGGTCATGCTCAAAGTCGCCGTTTATGGCTTCATCCGCTTCACCTTCGACCTTCTGGATCAAGTGTTGTGGCAATGGGGCGGGCTGGTGCTGGTGATCGGGGCTGCCTCGACCCTTCTGGGTGTGCTTTACGCGATGATGCAGCATGACATCAAGCGGTTGCTCGCCTACCATTCAGTGGAAAATATCGGCATCATTTTCATCGGCCTGGGGTTGTCGCTGATTTATATTAGCGAGGGGCAACAACAGCTCGGTGCGCTTGCCCTGGTGGCGGCCCTGCTGCACAGTTTGAACCATGCGCTTTTCAAAAGCCTTCTGTTCCTCGGGGCGGGTACGATTATCCACCAAACCCACGAGCAAAATATTGAACACTTGGGTGGCCTAATCCACCGGATGCCGAAGTTGGCTGTGGTGTTCCTGATTGGCACGCTGAGCATCGCCGCCTTGCCGCCCTTCAACGGTTTTGTCTCGGAATGGCTGACTTTCCAGGCAGCGCTGCAGGCCAGTGGCATTGGCGGCGGCGTATTGCGCAGCATGGTCCCCACCAGTGCTTCGGTGCTGGCCTTGGCGGGTGCCTTGACGGCAACCTGCTTCGTCAAGTTGTATGGAGTGGTTTTCTTGGGGCTGCCGCGCACACGCCGTGCCGCCACCTGTCATGAATCCGTCCATCGCGGTATGTTGGCCGGCCCTGCTTGGCTCGCCGGACTCTGTGTCCTATTGGGCGTTTTCCCAACGCCCATGATTGAAAGTTTGAACGTCGTCACCGGACAGCTACTGGGTGTCACGCTGCCGGGCGCATCCGCCCTAGGCTGGTTGTGGCTAACGCCGGTGGCCCCGGAAGTGGCATCCTACTCCGCGTCCCTCGTGTTGGTGGGTATCCTGCTAACCGGCTGGGTCTGCTATCAACTACTCTACCGGCGTGGCGGCCTGGAAGCGCGGCGAGCCGACCCCTGGGATTGCGGCTTTGGTGGGTTGAATGCCCGCATGCAATATACCGCCACGGCATTTAGCATGCCGATCCGTCGCATATTCGAACCGGTCTTCGACGTTGAGGAGACCATTGAGGAAAAAAAATCAGGTCCTGGCAATTTTCAGAACACTGGCCTGCATTATCAATTGCGCGTTTCGGACCTCGCCTGGCCTTACCTCTATGCACCGGTGGCGCGAGTGGTCACTTGGCTATCCCGCTGGGTGAGCCGGATACAAACCGGCAATATCCGCACTTACATAGCCTATTCGTTCTTTACTTTGTTGATATTGCTATGGGGGATCAGTTGATGGCCTGGTTGCTAGCACTCCTGCAAACCCTGTTGTTCATCGCCAGTGCGCCGTTATTGGCCGGGTGGCTAAAAAAGGTCAAATGCCGCCTGCAAAACCGCCGTGCGCCTTCATTGTTTCAGCCGTACCGTGATTTGCGCAAGTTGTGGCGGAAAGAACCCATCGTGGCCCATCCCGCCTCATGGATATTCAAGGCCGCGCCCTACATTGTGCTTTCCACGACAGTGTTGGCGGCATCGATTGTCCCACTCATCGCGGTCAACCTGCCCACGGCGAAAATCGCCGACGTGGTGGTGCTGATCGGTTTTTTTGCGCTGGGCCGGTTTTTTCTGGCGCTGGCGGGCATGGACATCGGCACGGCCTTCGGTGGCATGGGCTCGTCGCGGGAGATGACCGTTTCCGCTTTGGCTGAGCCGGCGATGCTGATGGCAGTGTTCACCCTGGCGATGAGCGCATCCACCACCAACCTGTCGGTGGCGATGAATTACGTGCTCCACACTGGATTGGTGTTGCGCCCTTCCTTTGTGTTTGCCATGCTTGGCATGATGCTGGTGGCGGTGGCGGAAACCGGGCGGATTCCGGTGGACAATCCGACCACCCACCTCGAACTGACGATGATCCACGAAGCCATGATCTTGGAATACAGCGGGCGTTATCTCGGCATGATTGAATGGGCCAGTCAGATCAAGCTCATGCTCTATGGCGTCCTCATTGTCAACATCTTCTTTCCCTGGGGCATCGCACAGAATTTCAGCTTGCAGGCATTGGGTTTTGGAGCCTTGGCGCTGACCTTGAAGTTGGCCGCTCTGACCGTCGTGTTGGGCCTATCGGAGGTGTTGTTCGCCAAGATGCGCATATTTAGGGTGCAGGAATTCCTTAGCTTCGCTTATCTGTTGAGCCTGTTGGGCATGTTGAGCCACATCATTTTAGAGGTGCGACACTGATGGCGATTACCGAACTGAGCCATTACCAGCAGGCGATTTTGCTTCTAGCCTCGCTGATCGTGCTGATGTCTTTTCTGATGCTTGGGCAATCGCGATTGTTGCGATTGGTGTTCATCTTCGCCGTGCAGGGTATATTGTTGGCAATCACCACCGCGCTGGCGGCCGATGTGCTGGATTCCCCGCACCTTTATATTTCGGCCTTGCTGACGCTGACGCTCAAAGGCATCTTCATTCCCATCATGTTGCAACGCCTCATATTAAACATGGGCCTGCATCGGGACATGGAAACCCTTCCCAACCCCGCCAGAGTGATGATGGGCGGGACGGGCTTGGTGGTGTTCAGCTATTACGTCTGCCTACCCATCGTCAAACTGTCGCCGTTGATTACCCTGAACACCATCGCCATCAGCATGGCGGTAGTGTTGCTGGGCATGCTGTTGATGATCACGCGCCGACAGGCCGTGGCCCATGTGGTGGGTTTCATGTCAATCGAGAACGGGCTGTTCTTCGCTGCGGTGGTGTCCACCTACGGCATGCCGATGGTGGTCGAACTCGGCATCGCCTTTGACGTGCTGGTGGCCGCTGTGTTGTTCGGGGTGTTCTTCTTCCATATCCGTTCCAGCATCGATTCCCTGGACGTTGACCAATTGAATCGCCTGAACGAGGTGGAGAAATGATCGCCGTTTACCTTCTGCTATTGGTTCCTTTGGCCGGGATGTTGTTCTTGTCGCGGGTAAGGGATAGCCACCAAGCGGGCCGAATCAACATACGGTTCAACTCGCTTTCCTTGGTGGCCTCGCTTTGGCTGGCTGTCGATGTATTGTTGGAAGGGCCGATCTTGTCCCACAGCCAAATGCTCTACATTGATTCGTTCAATGTATACCTGATCGCCCTGACCGCTTTCGTGGGGCTGACCACCTCCATTTTTTCGGGGCCTTACATGGCCCACGAACAGGAATTGGGCAAAGTGGGGAAAAAGCGCCTGCGCCTTTATTACACCATGTACCAAGGCTTCATGCTGGCCATGTATCTGGTGTTGACCACCAACAACATGGGCGTGATGTGGGTGGCAATGGAAGGCGCAACCCTCGCCACTGTGCTGCTGGTCAGTCTTTACCGCACCCCGGAATCGGTCGAAGCGGCCTGGAAATATTTTATCTTGTGCGGTGTCGGCATTGCCCAAGCTTTGTTTGGCACGGTGCTGCTGTACTTTGCCGCCGAGCAAGTGCATGGAATACAAGAAACTGCGCTGCTGTGGACGGTTTTGCATGAACATGCCAGCTCACTCAATCCCGGTGTCATGAGTATCGCTTTTGTGTTTTTGCTGGTTGGCTATGGCACCAAGATTGGCCTAGTCCCTCTGCACAATTGGCTACCGGATGCCCATTCCGAGGGCCCCACTCCCATGTCGGCCATTCTCTCGGGGCTTTTGCTCAACGACGCCCTCTATGCGGTGGTGCGCTGCAAGATGTTGGTGGACGGTTCGCTGGGAAACCATCAGGCCGGCAATCTGATGATGGGTTTCGGGCTGCTGTCTTTCCTGGTGGCGGCACTGTTCTTGCACAGGCAGACGGACATCAAGCGGCTTTTCAGTTATTCCTCCATCGAACACATGGGGCTGATGACATTTGCCTTTGGCATAGGCAGCCCGTGGGCCACGTTCGCCGCGCTATTCCACATGACTACCCATTCACTGACCAAGTCGGCAATTTTTGTCACCGTGGGCTATGCTTCCCAGTTGGCAAAAACCCAGCGGATTGAAAAAATCCGCGGACTTATCCGAACTCAACCCTCCATCGGTTGGGGACTGCTGATCGGCACCATTGCCATTGCCGGTTTCCCCCCCTTCGGCGTGTTTGCGAGCGAATTCCTAGTGCTTGTCGCGACCATGCACGACTACCCCTGGCTGACACCCCTGCTGCTGATCGGCATCGGCATCGCCTTCGCCGGATTGTTCCGCCACATCCAGCCGATCGTATATGGGGATGTTCCCGAAGGCCAAACGGCTATCCGCGCCAATATGTTGCCAGTGATGATTCATCTAGGAATCGTGCTATTCCTTGGACTCGCCATCCCTGCCTTTTTGGGGAACTGGTTTAACCAGGCAACACTACTCA
>Ga0268283_1001130_pt1 | contig 13538 bp, 14 predicted proteins | sample saktaG_13_FD_190140 | JGI IMG/M metagenome (GOLD analysis project Ga0268283, IMG submission 190140) | Saline water microbial communities from Sakinaw Lake, British Columbia, Canada - sak_2013_06_06_36m | ecosystem: Environmental > Aquatic > Non-marine Saline and Alkaline > Saline ... | reverse complement strand
TTACTTTTATCCAATGTGGCAACGGTAATCGAGTTGCCGCCGAGCGCGAGCAGTGGTCCGATGGTGCTAATGTGTTATGTATTCGCCCAGGTGTTGTAGTCGCCTATAATCGCAACTTTGTTACTAATGAGGCCTTGCGAGCAAATGGCATTCGGGTTATTGAAATTCCTAGTGGCGAGTTGTCACGCGGACGTGGTGGCCCACACTGTATGACGATGGCTTTGCAGAGGGAGGATTAAATGGAAATAGATTTAAGAGGTCGCGATTTTTTAAGTTTATTGGATTATTCTGAATTAGAAATCAGATATTTGCTGGATTTATCTAAACATTTCAAGGAATTAAAGAAATCCAAGACACCACATAAATTTTTGGTTAACAAAAATATTGTTACGATTTTTGAGAAGGATTCGACCAGGACAAGGTGCTCGTTCGATGTGGCAGCTTTTGACCTTGGTATGGGTGTAACTTATTTGGGGCCTACCGGTTCGCAGATTGGCAAAAAAGAGACGATTGCCGATACCGCCAGGGTGCTTTGTCGAATGTATGAAGGGATTGAGTATCGCGGTTTTAGCCAAGAACTAGTTGAAGAGCTGGCAAAGTATTCTAGCGTGCCAGTTTGGAACGGGCTTACTGATAAATTTCATCCAACGCAAATGTTGGCGGACTTTTTAACGATTGAAGAAAACTTTGGCCACCTAAAAGGTCTAGGGTTGGTATTCGTTGGCGATATCCGTAATAATTCCGGCAATTCATTAATGGTCATGAGCGCCAAGATGGGCGTCAACTTTACAGCCTGTGGGCCAAAGGAATTGTGGCCGGATACTGAACTTTTAAATACTTGTCGTGATATAGCCCAGAAAAATGGTTCAACGATTACTGTTACAGATAATTTACTTGAAGCCACAAAAGATAAGGACGCAATTTATGCTGATGTTTGGCTATCAATGGGCGACCCGCCGGAAGAGTGGGAGGCGCGCATTAATTTGTTGAAATCATACCAGATTACAAAAGATGTCATGGCCAATGCTAAAAATTCAGCAATATTTTTGCATGCTTTGCCATCGTTTCATAACCAGGGCACAATTATTGCGCAGGATATTCAGAAAAAATTTGGGATATCAGAGATGGAAGTTACGGATGAGGTTTTTGAATCTTCACATTCTAAGGTATTTGATGAAGCCGAAAATCGTATGCACACTATTAAGGCCGTAGTTTACGCAACCATAAGAGAATAAGGATTAGCTATATATGAAATAGCTGACTGATGTGTCACAATACAATCATAAGTACATTACCAGGAACCATTAATAATTAACGTTGTAAATAGGGGAATAGGAGGCCCTTAAGCAATGATTAACGAAAACGAAAAGAAGACAGCCAAGCGCAAATGGCGAATGCCGTCGGCGTTTGCAATTCTATTTGGAATTGCTGCCGTGATGGCGCTACTAAGTTGGGTAATCCCATCCGGTTATTATGAAGTCGCGACTGACGCCGACGGAAATACCACACCAATCGCCGGCACCTATCAAGAGGTTGAAAAAGTTACTACTGCCGAAGACGGGACAGTCACTGACGTCCGCCAAGGTGTTTACCAGACTTTGAGTGCTCCAATCAGGGGTACAATTGACGCTATCGACGTAGTGTTATTCGTGCTGGTATTAGGTGGTTTCTTGGGCATTACGATGAAGACGGGTGCACTTGATGCATTCTTCGGATCGATTATCAGGAAGTTAAAGGGTCGTGAGAAGTGGATTATTCCTATCCTCATGATATTCTTCGCAATTGGCGGTACGACTTATGGTATGCAAGAAGAAACTGTGGCATTTTATGCCTTGGTTGTTCCTTTAATGCTGGCGGCTGGTTTCAACGGCATGACAGCTGCGATGACAATTATTCTTGGTGCAGGTGTTGGTGTGTTGGGCTCAACAATTAACCCATTCTCAACAGGTATTGCCTCTGGTTTTGCAAATATTTCACTAGGTGATGGTACGATTGAGCGTTTGGTTATTTTGGCCCTGACGTTAGTTGCCGCGATTTGGGTAACAATGCGTTATGCAGCAAAAGTAAAAGCTGGCAAATATGCGGCTGACTCAGTTGGGGACAGTCGTTTGGCCCGAGCTCATAAGGCTGGTGGCAGTCAGGTATTAGAATTCACCCCAAAACGAAAAGTAATTGCAATCATCTTTGCTTTAACTTTCGTCGTGATGATTCTTTCGGTCATTCCTTGGTCATATAAGTTTAATATTAACTTCTTTGCAGATATTAATGCCTGGCTATTGGGCATCCCAGTTCTAGGCACATTAATTGGTAATATTTTGCCACTTGGTGACTGGTGGTTTAATGATCTTTCAGTTCTGTTCTTTGTTTCGGCATTAATTATGGGTCTTATCTACTTTAGGGGTAAGAACCGAGCTGATTCTGAGGACGATAATTTATTCGGGACATTTGTTGATGGGGCGCGTGACTTGCTGGCAGTAGCATTAATTGTCGGTTTTGCGCGTGGTATTTCAGTGGTTATGCAAGATGGACAAATTATGGATACTATCATTCACGCCGGGGAGGTTATCCTAACCAATGTGTCTTCATGGTTGCTCCCAGGCTTGTCGTTTATTGTCTATTTGCCGTTGTCAATTTTGATTCCATCAACGTCAGGTCTAGCTACGGCTTCAATGCCTATCATGGCGCCTCTAGCGGACTTTGCGGGTATCGAGCGACATCTTATCGTAACAGCCTTCGCAACTGCCGAGGGTGTTGTTAATATGATTGCTCCAACAGTGGCTTCGGTTATGGGTGGTTTAGCGCTTGCCAAAGTTTCGTATGTCCTATGGGTCAAGCGAACTTGGAAGTTTATGATTATCGTAAGCTTAATCAGCATTGCAGTTATTACCATATCGGCCTTGCTATAAACGGAGAAGGATAAAATATATGGCCCAAACTATTGTTATTGCGCTCGGTGGAAATGCTCTTCAAAAAAAAGGCGAGGCAAGTGCCTCGGCTCAACAAAGAGCTTCCGACGCAACAGCAATGACTCTCGCCCCTCTCATTAGAGAGGGGCTTAGAGTTGCCATAGTCCACGGGAATGGTCCGCAGGTTGGTAATATTGTGTTACATGAAGAAGCAATAAATACGTCGGATGTACCTACCCTACCGCTGGATAGCGATGTGGCGATGAGCCAAGGGCTAATCGGTTATTGGCTACAACAATCTTTCCAAGAAGCATTTTTGGCATCAGGAATGGATAACTCAGTGGCGACAATCGTGACGCAAGTCGTGGTTGATGCCGGCGATTTAGCTTTTTCAAACCCCACCAAGCCAATTGGGCCTTTTTATGTAAGCGAAGAGGCAGCTAGTAAGATTGTGTCAGAAAGGGGCGCTAAGGTCGTAGAGGACGCTGGCCGTGGTTGGCGCCGAGTCGTGCCATCGCCAAAACCAGTTAAGATTATTGAACTTCTAACAATCAAAAAATTAGTAAGTGACGGAACGGTTGTTATATCTTGCGGCGGCGGTGGTATTCCGGTTGTTTCTGAAGGGATGAAATATACTGGCGTTGAAGCTGTTATTGATAAGGATTTTGCGGCTGCCAGGTTGGCCGATGATTTGCAGGCGGATAAATTAATAATTCTGACGTCGGTTGAAGCCGCTATGATTAATTTTGGGAAAGACAACCAGCAAGTGCTAGGTAGGGTGAGTGTTGGTGATATGAAGAGATATGTTCAGGAGGGTCACTTCTTGGCTGGCAGTATGTTGCCTAAGGTCCAGGCCGCGATTGAGTTCGTCGAAGGAGGCACTGGGCGCCAAGCGATTATTGCTTCGCTTGATAATGTTAAGTCGGCAGTTAACGGTGAATCTGGAACAGTTATTGCTTAGAAGGTTCGTCTGTCTAGTAATTTTAAGATTAGGGTGAGTAGCATTAAGAATAAGTTAAAAATTAAAATTAAACCAAAGCTAGTCTATGTTATCTTTGGTTTTTTGTTAATTATCACTGCAATAGCAACATTTTTATTTGTTAACCAAAAAATATTGTCTGATGAGCCAGCTGGAAAATTATATTTTGCGTATGGCTCGAATATGAATACTGCACAAATGCAGGCCAGATGTGGTAATAATATCGAAATTATTGGCCCGGCACAGTTGGATAATTATGAACTCGGATTTGATAGCAGGGGCTATGCCAATATTCGCCCAAAGGGGGATGAAATAACTTGGGGGCTCATCTGGAACATAGATGATGCCTGTGTCAAATCGCTGGATGGCTACGAGGGCTATCCCAGTGTTTATAATCGTCAAAATGTTAGGGTTGTCATAGATGGCCAAAACGTAGAGGCTTTTGTTTATATCGAGTCGGCCCAAGAATTTGGTGGTATCGCTCAAAAAGATTATTTAAATAATAAGATTATTTTAGGAGCTGTTGAAAATGGACTACCCGATTATTGGATTTTGAAATTAGAGCAATTTAAATAGTTTTTGTCATATATAGTTAGTATATATTTACAAGTTCGCAAATTATGTTATTATTTTGATAATATGAGTCCAAATGTTGAAGTAGAGAGGCTGTCGGCATATTCTGATGAGGATGCTGCTGGTTTGGGCCGATTAAAATCTTTTCTTAGCGACCGTTTTACGGATGTGCCGGTTAGTCGAGAATTGTTGGAGTCGATTATTAATTCACCCGATCACGAACAGTTAGTTGCTCGAATTGATTCTCGAATAATTGGCGCGGCTACTCTGAGCATTGTAATGGGTATGGGCGCTGGCAAGGTAGCCCATCTTGAAGACTTCGTGACTGACCCGGCTATCCAACGCCAGGGTGTAGGCGATAAGGTTTGGGCTGAAATAATTATATGGTGCAAAGAGAGGGGTGTCGATTTAGAATTTACTTCAAATTCAAATCGTGTCGATGCCCATAAGTTTTACTCAAAACACGATGCCCACATCAGAGACACGACTGTTTTTCATGTAGATGTTGAGTAGTTTTTAGTAGATTTCGTAAGTAACGTCAATGCTGAAGCTGTATTCATTGAGACCCGGTTGGATTGTATATGATGATGTCGAACTGGGGCTTTTAACTTCAGAATCGGATGACCCGGTGCCTGAAGACATCCACATTGGATATACGCCATAATAATTGTTGTTGCTGACCGTTACGACTTTGCCAATCTTGACACCAAGTTGCATGGCGCTAGCTTCGGCCTTTGATTTAGCATCGGTCAAGGCTTCTTCGCGGGCTTGGGCTTCAAGTATTTTTTGTTTAGCGGTCGAGAAAGAGATTTGTGGTGTGATTGAGCCAGATGGAGTTGTTGTGACGATATAATCCTGAACAGTCTGGGCTAGGGCCTTGTCTTTAACAGTTACGGTCAAATAAAGCGTTGAAGTTGCATCTTCGGGGTTGCCGCCATAATAAATACTGTATTCATAAGAGTTTACTTCGGTCCTAATGGCTGAGTCGCCAACGCCCAACTCTTTTAGCTTATTTGTGATTGTGTCGGCCAGCGCGCTAAGTTCGGCGTTGATTGCGGTTTTATCAGTGCCTAATTTCTGATAATACGGGCTAAAAACAAATTGGTCAGGCTCAGACTCGATGACGGTTGAGCCGGTAATTATAATTGTTCGGTCACTAACTGAACTATTTGACCAAGGTTGCCAAAAGCCAAGAGTTATTAAGTTTGCTACGAGTAGAACGGCGCAGACAATCCACGCATTGATTTTCAAGTTTATGCTTTGTTTCATAGTAATATTATAGCACAACCATGTTGGGCGAAATGTCGACACTTTATCTAGCTGGCCATTAATTTATGGACTAACTTGACATACATTTCATACATGCGTAATATTATTACTATGCATTGTAAAAAACTTTATGGTACGGCAACGGTTGGGACAAAGGGCCAGGTGGTAATTCCAGCGATGGCACGCGAGGAGCTGAGCATCAACACGGCCGACAGGCTTTATGTTGTTGGTTCTCCAGAAAAAGGCGTTGTTATGCTACTAAAAGAAGATAGATTAGAACAGTTTATCGAACAAATGAACTTACAAGTAGAGACATTCAAGAAATTCAAAAAATCTAAAAATTAGGGGGAAATAGGATGCAACACCATTTAAGCCTGCGCAGTAAAATTATTATTATGTTATCAGTAATGGCTAGCCTATTTTTAGTGGCTTTGGACCAGATGATAATCGCAACATCATTAGGCAAGATTGTAGAAGAGTTTAACGCTTTTTCGTCACTCGGCTGGGTTATGACTGCTTATATGATCACTCTGACAGTAACGGTTCCAATTGCCGGTAAATTATCTGATCTATTTGGACGTCGCCTAGTTATTTTAGTTGGGGTAGGCATATTTGTTGCTGGTTCGCTTTTGGGCGGGATGAGCGGGAATATAGAGCAGTTAATTGTTTTTAGGGCCATTCAGGGTATTGGTGGCGGTATTATTACCGCTAACGCCTTTGCGATTATTGGTGATTTGTTTTCAGCACGCGAGCGTGGTAAATGGCAAGGTTTGATTGGTGCTGTTTTTGGGATTTCATCTGTTGTTGGCCCACTATTGGGTGGATTTTTGACGGATTCAAATACTATTTTTGGACTTATTACTAATTGGCGCTGGACACTTTATATCAATGTGCCTATCGGAATCATTGCCTTTATTGTTATTGCGATTTTTTGCCCAAGCCTAAAACGAGATAACAAACCAAAGGTTGATTATGCCGGTGCGGCACTATTAGCTACGGCTTTGGCGACATTGATTTTGGCAATTGATAATACGGAAGTAATTTTTGCTAATTTAATTGCTTCAACTGGCATAAGTTTGCTTGGTTTGCGTACGATACTGTTCGCCATTGTTATTGCTGCAATTGGCGGTTTTGTTTTTGCAGAAAAACGGGCTAAAGAGCCAATTCTTCCACCATATTTTTTCAAGAATAGAAATTTTATATTAGTAATTATTATGGCAGCATTATTTGGCTCGGCTTTCTTGGGTTCAATCTTGTATCTAACCCAGTTCAACCAGCAGGTTTTCGGCGCTTCGCCAACGACTTCGGGGTTGATGTTGCTCCCAATGGTAGCCGGGCTCAGTATCGCAAGCATCGGTGTAGGCCAACTGATTTCAAAAACAGGGAAGTATAAGTTATTTATGGCCAGTGGGTTTTTTGTAGCAACTATTGCCGTGTTGTTTTTGCTAGCTTTAACACCAGGGTCTGGGTATCTATATGAAGCAATCGTAATTTTCTTTTTGGGTCTTGGAATGGGGGTCGCTATGCCAATTATTAGCCTGGCGGTCCAAAATGAGTTTAGCCAGGAAGATTTAGGCGCCGCTACTAGTTCCAGCCAGTTATTCCGAAGTTTGGGCTCGACAATTGGCGTCGCTGTGTTTGGGGCGATGTTAACAGCCGGAATTGCATCTGGTCTTGGTAATATGAGCGGAAATCAATATATTCAGACCCTATCAAAAAACCCGTCTTCGGCTATGATGGGGGATTTAACTGACCCTGACACCCTGCTTCGCTTGAATACTCCAAGCATTAAACAAAAGATAACTGATTCGGCTTCGGGTGCAATTACGACTTTGCCAAAACCGGTCCAGGACCAAATCAACCAACAGTTGAAAGTTCAGCAAGACGAGTATGCCTTAATTGTTGTTACTGCTTTTAGCGACAGTATGCATAAGATATTTGTTGTCTCGGCTTGCTTGATGAGCGCGGCTACAATACTTACAATTGCTCTTAAGGAAAAGTCTTTGAAAACCTCAAATCTGTCCACTGCTTCAGGTGTCTAGTAGCGGTAAAATATACATATAACTTTTAAGTATTATGTTTTATTTGACAAAATACTTGAGTTTATTTATGAGATGCCATATAGTAGTAAACACGAGCGTTTACATAACGCATTCTTGACGTTTTGTGCCCAAATTGGTACTATTAATGACGTGTCTCGCGCCAAAACTATATTATAAAGGTCGAAGCGCGTGAGGCTGTACTTAGTACAAGGAGTTAAAATCACATGCCAATCGCCATCGAATTTGTGCCTTCAAGGCGCAAAAAGATAGCCGTGGATGTGGTGCCTGCCGAATGGCAACTGTATATCGCACAGTAGGAGTCGTCTGACTCAAAATCCACCCCCAAGCTTGTCGAGGGGGTACAAAAAAGAAAACACCCCAAGGCACCGGGGTGTTTTTATTTTGGTAAAAATTTAATTTGTTGTTTGCGGAAGGTCAAGGCCGGCTTTTTTTAGCTCATCGTCAATCGCGGTTTTGAGCTTTGAGACATTGCCCCAGGTAGTTGTTGCTAGTGAAGTGCCGTTTAGAATGAACGTCGGTGTCGACTCAACGTTAATTTTGAGGCCTAGCGCTTGGTCAAAACTAATCTTGCTGGCGACGCTTGGTGATGACATGTCAGATGTAAACTTTGATGTGTCTAAGGATAGTTCGTTAGCCAATCCGACAAAAAACGTTGTTCGTTCGGTGATATTTAAGCTGTCCCAGTCGGATTGAGTGGCGTAAATTTTATCATGCATTTCCCAGTATTTGTTTTGGAGCCCAGCGGCCTCAGCAGCGGCAGAGGCGGCCTTGGCGTTTGGGTGAAGATTTGTTATTGGGTAATTGCGAAAAACAAATTGTAGTTGGTCCTTGTAAAGGTCGGTTATTAATTTGATAGTTGGGCTGATTGAGGCACAACCAGGACATTGGAAGTCGGCATATTCTATCAAAGTGACGGCGCTATCAAGCTTGCCAAACACATGGTCGGCTATATTGCCATTATCTGTACTGGCGACTTGGACGGCGTAGGCATCAATTGAGTCGATATTTAATTTTGTACTATTTGAGTAAATTATTAAGCCTACTACTAGACCGATGCTAATTATTGAAAAAATTATCCATTTAAGTAAATTCAAAAAAATCTCCTTTTTAACACCTAATGTGACTATCATTATAGCAAAATAATGTGATATCAGACAGTGGGATGGTTGCGTGATTTGGGTTATAATAATGGAATGCTAATACTTTTCGATATTCTTGCTTTTGTCACGTTTATTTTAATGTTGCTGGTTGCATCAAGTCAGCCTGTGCACAGTCGAATTAGCGTTTTTGAGCTTGAGCGTCGAGCAAAACTTGGCAACAAAGAAGCAAAAAAGGATTTAGAAAGGGAGCGACTGCTTGGTGGTGTTCTTTCAATCAAGAATATTGTTCTGGTTATTTTGCAGATTTCTTCATTTTCATTTTTTGAACTTGGGTTTGGGATGCTTGCTGGTATCGTCAGTGCATTTGTAATCGCATTGGGCACTGAATCATTGTCTCGCTGGAAATTATTTAGGCATTTTTCTCGCAAAATTTACGCCGTTATTGAACCATCGATGCTAAAGTTCGTTCGCAAACATCCGCTTCTTTTTAGAGTTATAAGTGGCTCTTCTGGCGGAAAAGACTATTATGATTTCCGAATCGATTCGCGAGAAGAATTGCAGCATTTAGTAACTGCGTCCGATAGCGTACTTACATCTGACGAGAAACAACTAATTGTCCATAGCTTAACTTTCGGTGATCGTCTGGTTTCAGCAGTCATGACGCCTAGTCATATGATTGTTACAATTAATAAGTCGGAATTTCTTGGACCGCTGATGCTGAATGATCTCCACAAAGTTGGGCATAATCATTTGCCAGTAATTGATGGTGACTTAAATCATGTCATTGGCATGCTAAATCTAAAAAGCTTGATGAAACTTGATAATAAAAAATCTTTGACTGCCGAAAAAGCTATGGACCCTAAAATATATTATATTCGCGAGGACGAGACGTTGCACCACGCTCTGGTAGCATTCTTGCATACGCATCATCATCTGTTAATAGTTATTAATGAGGCCAAAGAAACTGTAGGTATTTTGGCTCTTGAAGATATCATTGAATCGCTTTTGGGCCGCAAGATTGTTGACGAGTTTGATGAATACGACGACTTGCGGGCTGTGGCTGCTCGTAAAAAATAGCTAGCCTTATAGGGGTTAGAGTGGTACACTAGACAGTAATTATGACAAGAACATTAGCCCGAGAACTAGCATCAAAAATTGGCCAGACAGTTACTATTAATGGCTGGCTTCATAAAAAGCGCCTAATGGGCGGGTTGAACTTCATTACTATCAGAGACAGAAGTGGCTTAACTCAAACTTTAGTCGACGACAAGGAACAGCTTGAAAAATTACGTGGTATGCAAACTGGTACGGTCGTTGAATTTACTGGAATGGTTGTTGCCGATGAACGAGCCCCAGGTGGTGCGGAAATGCATGACGTCAAAGTCCAAGTGAAAGTTCCAGTTGAATACGAATCGCCGATCGAAATTGACAAACCCCTTAGTCACTTACCAGAAAATTTGGACACATTGTTCAATACTCGTGTTATTGGTCTTAGAAATATCCAGGAAGCCAATATATTTAGAGTTCAAGCGGGTGTCAAAGAAGCTGCTAGACAATACCTTAGGGGCAATGAATTTGTTGAATTTAACTCTCCAAAATTATTACCTGGTGCAACCGAAGGTGGTGCCGAAGTTTTTAAGCTAGACTATTTTGGTAAAGAGGCAACCTTAGCTCAAAGTGCCCAATTTTACAAACAAATTATGGTTGGTGTTTTTGAACGAGCATTTGAGATTAACCCAACCTACCGTGCTGAATTATCAGCTACAACCAGGCATCTTACCGAATTTATTCATATTGATGCTGAAATGGGTTATACGACTTTTCAAGAATTATTGTCAGTGGTTGGTGGGCTACTAATCTTTGTTCAGAAAAAGATTTGGGAGACCAACAAGGCTGAGCTTACTAGTCTAAATGCGACGCCCGCTAAACTGCCCGATGACGCGATTCCACAACTAGCTTTGCAAAAAATCCACGAGATGTACAGTAAAGCCACCGGTGAAAATACGATTGGCGAAAAAGACATGCGTCCAGACGAAGAGAAGTGGATTTGTGAATATGCTAAAAAGAATCTTGGTAGTGAAGCAGTTCTGGTAACCGAGTGGCCGGCAAGTGAAATGAAGTTTTACCATCGTACAGCTGATGACGATCCAACCATTGCGGAACGAGCCGACTTAATTTTTCGCGGTGTCGAAATCGCGACAATTAGTATGCGTGAACACCGTTATAAAGAGTTGCTACAGCAACTAGTAAACCTTGCCCATGGTGATCCAGAGGCTGATGGCTTTAAATATTATCTCCAGGCATTTAAATACGGCCTACCGCCACATGGCGGTTTTGGCGTTGGCCTTGAACGATTGACACAAAAAACCATTGGACTTGCTAACGTTAAAGAGGCATCGTTGTTTCCGCGTGATATTAATCGCTTAACCCCATAATTAATTGTGGGGTTAGCAGAAAATAAAAATATGAAGCCAAATAGTAATTTAGAAAAAAATGATAATACAAAGATGGTGTCTGACCCATACGAAGCTGTTATTAGTCAGGTTCTGTCTTCCCCAGTTGATTCTGCTGATTCAGTTGCCCAATCCCCAGAAAAAACACTAGCTCCAGATATTAATTTGGCAACAGGGAAACCAGTTGATTTAACCAAGCAGCGCCACTTTTTGGCGGCATTTTTCTTTAGTTATGTATTTGGTGTATTTGGAGTGGACCGATTCTATCTTGGTAAAATATGGACCGGAATATTGAAGTTTTTGACATTTGGCGGGCTAGGTCTTTGGGCCTTGATTGATTTGGGGATAATTATTTCTGGCAATATGCGTGATAAGCAGGGCAATAAACTAATTGATGTTGATAGATATAAAAAATTTGCTAAACGAACCATTGTAATATCTACACTGTCGATTATCGCCGTACTAGTTTTGATATCGGCAATAACAATTTATATTTTTACTCTATTCATGGCCAATGGTGGCGTCGAAGGAATCTTTCAATCCATAGTTGGCGAGAACCCGTTAACTAATTCCTATCTAGACCAATTAAACATTTTGAATGTGGGTCTTTAGCATGAGATTACAATATTTGACCAAACCAGTCTTGGCGTTAGATAATAGAGAAGTATGTTGAAGTCTAAAAGAACACTATTTTTGGGGTTGATAGTTTCGGCTCTTATCGGCGTAGCGGCAATTTATAATATTGTAACGGTACAGGCTTTGACAATGAGCGACCAACAAATTGAGGCTATTCGCAATAACTGTACCTCAGCTAAGAGCACTTTAAATCAACTACATTCTAGTGATGCCCTGTTGCGCGTCAACATTGGCCAAACATACGAATCAATGACGACGAAATTGATGGAACAATTTAATAATCGGGTTAATGATAATAGCATCAATAACTCTGGGCTAGTTGGCATAACTACTAATTACACGACTCTACTAGATTCATTTAGGTCAGATTACATAATTTACGAAAAACAATTGTCATCAGCAATTAATTTCGATTGTCAGGTACAGCCAGTAGCTTTTTATGATGCCATTGCAACTGCCAGGACTTATCGTCAGAAAATTCATAGTGATGTTGTTGGGCTAAATCAATTTCTCGATCAATACAGATTGGCGATAGACCAGTTTGAAATTGACAATCAGGCGACAATTGGGGGGACAAAGTAATGTCGGATGATGCTCCAGTGCCACAGCAGATTGAAATAGCCGAAGTAATTAACAGACACCAATTTGGGTTTATGGTCGCAATTGCAATCATTCTGGCATCGATATTAGTGATTGTCAGCATGTCTTTGTATTACAGTAGCGGGACTGCCCAGCTTGATTTAAGCCGTCCAGGCTATGTTGACATTAGGGACCAGATTGATAATAGCGATGACTTGCAAAACTATCCTAGCACTGGCGTGATTACGACAAGTGTGTTGACGGAGTTTAAATTATTGTTTGATCAGAAAGTTAGCAAAATTGAATCTGTCGATACATTCGGCGGTGACCCACTCAACCCAGATGGCCTGGGCTTGACTCTTGTTGCGACTATACCGTTCATTGCTGAATAGTTATTTTTTAGATTCGGCAATTTTTTCGCGTAACCAACTGTCGATTTTGCCAGCACCCATAAATAGCACTAGTTTACCCTGGTCTCGCTCATCTTGGATGTCAGTCCAAAGTTTTTCGTTGAAATCAGCAACTTCGATGCTGTCATTGTTGGTGATGTTTTGAATTAGTTCTTCGGGTTTTAAGATTGGTAGGTTAGGATCTTCGCGCGATAAATAAGTTGGCAACCAGTAGATTTTTTCAGCTAGCTCAAATTGATTAGTATATTGATCACGAATTTTGTGTTGACGAATATTTTGGTGTGGTTGATAAATCAAAACAACATGGTCGGATATTTCTCGAGCTAGTTGCAGTGTGGCAGCGATTTCAACTGGGTGATGGCCATAATCACTATACAGATTGTTATCGAGCTTCTCAAAGCGTCTACTAGCGCCAGGGAAGCTATTTATGATATCTTCGGTCATCTGCGTAAAACCAAGTTGTTTAACTGCCGTCATGGCTATTGTTGCGTTGCGACGATTATGCTCACCGGCTAGGGTAATAGTTGACATAATGTCGTTCGACGCAAGTATGGTCGTTTGTGGTAAATC
>Ga0268283_1001129_pt1 | contig 13546 bp, 10 predicted proteins | sample saktaG_13_FD_190140 | JGI IMG/M metagenome (GOLD analysis project Ga0268283, IMG submission 190140) | Saline water microbial communities from Sakinaw Lake, British Columbia, Canada - sak_2013_06_06_36m | ecosystem: Environmental > Aquatic > Non-marine Saline and Alkaline > Saline ... | reverse complement strand
TGGAGCGTCAAAGCTTGCTTTGACTGGCAAGGCTTGCCTTGCCCCTGCCTGCCTGCGACAGGCGGTCAAAGCAAGCTTTGACGCTCCATCGTTATCCGGCTTAAATGCTCGTGCGTAACATCAGTTGTTTAATTTTCTTTGACTTGTGCTTGACTGCGGTAATGGACTCGCAGCCTATCATCCAATTGGTTGAGTTTCGCCTTGATCCCTTCATTAAAGATAAGCGTTGTCTATTTGGGCGTGTCCCTTATGCATTTTCCCGCCACGGCACGGGCGGAGGGGTTCGGTGCGCTCGCCATCGTCTCCAGCAATTATTCTTACCGGGGCTATTCCAAGAGCGCCAATCATCCAACCGCACGCGCCAACTTGGATTACGGCCATAAATCGGGTTTCTTTGTGGGTTCATGGATTTCATGGGTGGACTTTGCGGACAACGGTTATCCAGACCGGTCGAACGTGGAGTTTTATCCCTATGTAGGCTTCAATTACAAATTGGCCGATCATTGGCGGGTCGAAACTTCGGTTGCGCGCTATCTCTACGACGGGCGGATTGACGGAAAATTCTCGGACTATAACGAGTACAGTGCAGCGTTGCATTACAGCGACCTCGCCAGTGTCCGCTTCGATTTCGCCAATGATGCGTACAATCGCGGCGCGGGGGCCACTAATGTTGAAATCACCGGCCGCTATCCCATCTTCGCCCATTGGTCGGTTTCTGCGGGCCTGGGTTACAACGACGCGACCCCTGTCCTCGAATATACCACCTTGTATTGGAACTTAGGGCTGACTTGGTTCTTCAAGTATGGCGCACTGGACTTGCGCTATGCCGATGCCGCCGATTTGGCTGATTCAAGCAAGGGGTTGACGCTTGAACTGCCTGAACTCAGGCAGAACTTTATTTTTTCATTGTCGGTGGGATTTTAGGCGGGTCGATTTTATTTTGCAAAATTTTGCATCAGGGAATGAACCAAATCGCCTAAAGCGGGAATTAACAGGTAGAGACAACCTCAAATGAAAGGGAGGTTGGTCATTTTGACTGTTGGGCCCACTCCACGAACCCTAAAGAAATGTTCAACACAGCAAAAAATTGGGAACCAAGACTCATGTCTAAGGCGCAGCCGGGCGAACTTGGCGACAATGATTTGATCCTGCGGATATGCTCCGCAGACGAGGTGGCGTTCGAGACTTTGTACAAGCGCTATTACCCAAGGTTGTTCCGGTTTGTTTTCCGGGTCACGCGGCATCTCGATCAGATCGAAGAAATCATCAATGATGTCATGTACGTGGTGTGGAAAAGGGCGTCCTCCTTTCAACCGGAAGCCCGTGCATCGACATGGATTTTCGGCATTGCCCATAAAAAATGCCTGAAATCCATGTCCGGGCGCTTGCCCGGCGAACATTTGGAGCTGGAGGATGCAATCGACCTTATCCCCGGCGTCCAAGACAGCGGCTTGCAAAACTTGGAGCTTGAAGATTGGGTGTCGGTGGCGTTCAGCAAACTTCCAGCGGATCAACGGACGGTGCTGGAGTTGACCTATCAGCAAGGTTTGCACTATAGCGAAATCGCCCAGATTATGGATTGCCCGGAAAATACCGTCAAAACCAGAATGTTTAATGCCCGAAAAAAACTCAAGTCGCTGTTTCCCGATTTTCTTCCCGAATCCAGCGCCGACAACAGAGGTAACCCACTATGAACACTCGACAATCTTCGGCCTATTCCGGCCATGACGAAATCTGGTTGCTGATCCCTTGGTATGCGAATGGCAGCTTGGGGGATTCCGAGCGTGCGCGGGTGAAGGCTCATCTTCAGGCATGCTTGGTGTGCCGCAGGGAACTTGCCAACCAAGCCATGCTTGCCAAGCAGTTGGAACAGACTCCGCAATTGGGGATATCATGCAAACCCTCATTTGAACGGCTGATGTCGCGCATCCATGGGGAAGAGGCAATAAAGGCAAACCGCAACAGCCAAACCCAAGGCAAGGCCCAATGGCTGGAAAATTTGAACCGTTGGCTTTTCCCCCATTTCACGCCAAAACACCTCTCCGCTGTTTTTGCCACGGGGCTGTTAGCCATCGCACTCGCCTTGCTGTTTAGCGGGACGCCCTTTAATGAGATCAAGACCTACCATACTGTTGCGAATTCCAATAGCTTGGATCGGTTCACTACCAGCGATATCCGGGTGATTTTCGCGGATCAGGTCACCGAACGGGAAATCGGCAAACTCATCGGCTCCATCCAAGGCAACATTGTGGACGGACCCAACCCGGCCGGGGTCTATACGATCCGTGTTGCGGATGGAATGCCTTTAACCCAAGCCCTTAACCAATTGCGTGGCAATAAATCAATCATTTTTGCCGAGCCTGCCCTGCCCCAAGCCGGCAAACCCAATGGGGGAGGTGGTTAAATGGCAATTATTCCCAGACTGTTTATATTGGGGTGTCTAATGGCGCTGGCGATTTCCTGCACCACCGTTGCCACCCCAAAAGCCACAAGTCTGACTCAAGCCTCCGAATCCGGCAATAGGTTGCCCACGTCAAACCAGATACTCATCACCTTCGAGGATGAGCGCAACCAAAGGGTCCCCATTGGCGCTTCTGTCAATGGTTATCGGCAGCGCGGCGATTATGGCAACTCGACTTGGAGTCTACGGGTCGCTGACGCATTGGCCGAGGACTATGGACTCCGTCAAGTGACACAATGGCCCATCAATTCTTTGGGCATACATTGTGTGGTTTACGAGATTCCCGCCAATCAATCCATGGGCCAAGTATTGAAGCGGTTGGAAAAGGACAAACGGATTGATGCCGTGCAAGCGATGAAAACATTTCATGTGAGGGGGGAAACCTACACTGACCCGTATTTCAAATTGCAAACCGGTATCCGCGACATGCACGTCGAATCGGCGCACCAGATGGCCACTGGACGGAATATCAAAATCGCAGTGATCGACACCGGGGTGGACGGCCAGCACCCCGACTTGGCCGGTCAAATAGCCTTGGAGCAGAATTTCGTGGACGATGCCAAGGACGGTTTTGATGACATCCACGGCACCGCCGTGGCCGGCGTGATCGCCGCCACGGCCAACAACCGACTGGGCATCGTTGGGATTGCCCCGAACGCCAAGATTATAGCCCTGAAAGCCTGTTGGCAAACCACCCCGCAAAAGGCAGATGCGGTTTGCACTAGTTTGACTTTGGCATTGGCATTGAACACTGCGATCAACCTGAAACCTGAAATCATCAACCTCAGCTTGACGGGGTCGCAGGATCCGCTGGTTGAGCGCTTGGTGGGCAAAGCGCTGGATGACGGCATCATCGTCGTGGCCTCGGCCCCTTCAACATCCGCAGTGGAAAAAGATTTTCCCGCGTCCGTCGGGCGGGTCATTGCCGTGAGGACCGCCATTGTCGAAGGTGATTCCATTGCATCGGTCGCAAGCAGTATTCCCGCGCCAGGCCAGGAAATACTGACTACCCTCCCTCATGCCACTTATAATTTCATGTCGGGCAGTTCGTTCGCCGCAGCGCACATTTCCGGCTTGATTGCACTGCTGCTGGAACTCAGGCCCACCCTAGGCAGCGGACAAATCCTCTCGATGTTGCAGACCTCCCTGGCCCATTCCAGCAGCAGCCAAGCCGTGAATACGGTCAATGCCTGCGTCGCCGTGGCCGGTGCGGGCGGTTTGCCGGACTGTGGCGGTATTACGGCCAAATCCAGTCCTGTATTGACATCAAAAATATTTTAGGTTTACTAAGCGTTGACAAATTGGAATGTCCTGATTCTTTCACCCGTCTGTGTGGTTGAAGCCCGTCATTCCGGCATGGACTGCCGGAATCCAGTCACAGGGAGGTGAATCTGCGGGTTGATGTGTATCTTGAATCAAACACTTACATAACGGCGAGTTACCGTCCATGGCACTGGATTCCTGCATCCCTGCTGGAATGACGGCATTTTCGGTTTGGCGGGACTTGTGTATAACGACGAGAACTCCAGCTTGTGTATCCTGTCCGTCAAACTCGTAAGGCGTAATGGCGGTACTCCGCGTATTGCGCCGGATGCATAAAAAGAGCAAAATCCATGTGTTCCCGGCATTGTCTCTCTGCCCACCCGCCTAACCCGCCGTTCCAGCCGACCCGCGTCAACGTCTGGCTTCATTGTTCCGGCATCTCTTGCGCGGCGGGCGGCTGAGCGGGGTCGTTACGCAGCGATCGCCCGTAGGGCGGCCTAGGATTGCGAAGTAAGCCGCACTTGTCCGGGTGCTTATGCCGGAAACGCACGCAAGAAATCCCCCCTGCCCCCCTTTTGCAAAGGGGGGTTAGGGGGGATTTACTAGGCTTATTCCGGCCTACGGTGCGTAACATCAGCTATTAAGTACGATATCTTCGGCCTTCCCACCCTTGCCCCCTCCCATTGCGAGAGGGAATTTATTTTGTGTTCAACGATTTCATCATGTCTGCCCAATTTGTCCATTTACGTCTGCATACCGAATATTCGTTGGTCGATGGTCTGGTCCGCATCAAACCCCTGGCCAAACAAGTCGCCAAGATGGGCATGCCCGCCGTGGCGGTCACCGACCAGTCCAACTTATTTGCCCTAGTCAAATTTTATAAAGCGGCGATGGCCGAGGGCGTCAAACCCATCGTCGGTTCCGACGTGTGGATTTACAACGAGACCGAGCCGGCCAGCCCCCACCGTCTGACCCTACTGACGCAAAACCTGGAAGGTTATCGCGCCCTTACCGAACTCATTTCACGCGCCTACCAAGACAACCAGCGCCAAGGCGTCCCCATGTTGATGGCAGACTGGTTGGAAGCATCCAATGCCGGGCTCATCGCCCTGTCCGGCGGACGCGAAGGCCGCATTGGCCGTGCCTTGCTGGCCGGCCAGACGGATGATGCCCGCCGCGAATTGGAACGCTGGCTAAAAGTTTTCGACCAGCGCTTTTATGTGGAATTGCAAAGGACTGGCCGCCCGCAGGAAGAGGAATATATTGAGGCGGCGGTGGACTTGGCCGTCGAATTCAACGCCCCTCCGGTCGCCACCAATGATGTGCGCTTCCTCACGCCCGACGAATTCTACGCCCACGAGGCCAGAGTCTGCATCAATCAGGGAAGGGTTCTGGATGACCCGCGCCGCCCCAAAGATTACACCGACCGGCAATATTTGCGCAGCCCCGGGGAAATGGCCGGGCTATTCCACGATTTGCCGGAAGCCTTGGAAAACACTGTGGAAATTGCCAAGCGCTGTTCGCTTGAATTAACCCTGGGGGAGAACTTCCTGCCGAATTTCCCGGTGCCGGATGCCATGACGGTCGAGGGCTTCTTTGCCGAGGAATCGCGCAAAGGCTTGGATCGGCGCCTGGCCGTGCTGATGCCGGATGCGTCGGCGGAAAAACGCCAGCCTTACCTGGACCGGTTGGAAGATGAAATCGGCGTCATCAACCAAATGCGCTTTCCGGGTTATTTCCTGATCGTGGCCGACTTCATCCAGTGGGCCAAGGACAATGGCATCCCGGTGGGTCCGGGCCGCGGTTCCGGGGCCGGGTCCCTGGTGGCTTATGCGCTACGGATCACCGACCTTGACCCCATGGAATTTGAATTGTTGTTCGAGCGTTTCCTCAACCCGGAACGCGTGTCCATGCCTGACTTCGACGTGGACTTTTGCATGGAACGCCGTGACGAGGTGATCAATTATGTCGCCGAACATTATGGCCGCGACCGTGTGTCGCAGATCATCACCTATGGCAGCATGGCGGCCAAGGCGGTGGTGCGCGACGTGGGCCGTGTGTTGGGCCATCCGTATGGTTTCGTGGATCGCATCGCCAAACTGATCCCCTTTGAACTGGGCATCACCCTTGAAAAAGCACTCATCGACAGCGAAGACTTAAGCGCACTTTACAAGAGTGACGAAGACATCAAGGCGCTCATCGATTTGGGGCAAAAGCTTGAAGGCATCACCCGCAACGCTGGCAAACATGCCGGCGGCGTCGTCATTGCCCCCTCCAGGCTCATCGACTTTGCCCCTTTGTATTGCGAGCAGGGCGGCGACAATCTGGTCACCCAGTTCGACAAGGACGATGTGGAGGCAGTGGGCTTGGTCAAGTTCGACTTTCTGGGCTTGCGCACCTTGACCATCATCGACTGGGCCTTGGCAACCATCAACCGGGGGCGCAAGGCAACCGGCGACGCACCTGTGGGGATCGACTTCATCCCGCGCAACGACCCGGCCACCTATGCCTTGCTCAAACGCAAAGCCACCACGGCGGTGTTCCAACTTGAATCACGCGGCATGAAGGAATTGATCGGGCGCTTGCTGCCCGACTGTTTCGAAGACATTATCGCACTGGTCGCCTTGTTCCGCCCCGGCCCTTTGCAATCGGGCATGGTCGATGATTTTGTCAACCGCAAGCATGGCAAGGCCAAGGTGGATTACCCCCATCCCAGCTTGGAGGTCGTTTTAAAACCCACCTACGGCGTGATCGTCTACCAAGAGCAAGTCATGCAGATCGCCCAAGTCATGGCGGGTTACACCTTGGGGGGGGCCGACCTGCTGCGCCGGGCCATGGGCAAGAAAAAGCCGGCGGAAATGGCCAAACAACGCGAAATCTTCGTCAACGGCGCGACCGGGCGGGGGGTGCAGGAAGCCACTGCCACCTATATCTTCGACCTGATGGAAAAATTTGCCGAATACGGCTTCAACAAGTCGCACTCCGCCGCCTATGCCTTGGTTTCTTACCAGACCGCCTGGCTGAAGGCCCACTACCCATCGGAATTCATGGCGGCGGTGCTATCCGCCGATATGGACAACACTGACAAGGTGGTGGTGCTGATCGAGGAATGCCGGGATATGAAACTGGCCATCGCCCCGCCCGACATCAACCAGTCCGAGTTTCGCTTCACCGTGCGGGAGGGCGGCGGGATTATTTACGGATTGGGCGCACTCAAAGGCGTGGGCGAAAATGCGGTTGACGACCTCATCAGCGAGCGAAGCAACAACGGACCCTTTAAAGATTTGTTCGACCTGTGCAAGCGCATCGACCTGCGCAAAGCCAACCGCCGGGTTTTGGAGGCGCTAATCCATGCCGGTGCGCTGGATTCTTTCAACCCCAACCGCGCCCAGCACATGGCTGACTTGGGCGATGCGCTAAAGGCGGCAGAACAGCATAACGCCATGGTCGCCGCAGGCCAGGACGACCTGTTCGGCCTGCCGGATGAACCCATGGCTCGGGACGAAACGTCAAAGCCCCGTGAATCTGTCGAAGCTTGGCCGGAGAACCAAAGGCTGGCGAATGAAAAAGCCACCTTGGGGCTTTACCTCACTGGCCACCCCATTGCCCAGTATGAACATGAACTGGTCAATTTCATTACTGCGCGCCTGGGCAATCTAAGCGTGGACAGCGACAGTTTCGGCAACGGCGGTTTCCGGCGTGGCAACGAACAACGCGCCACCGTGGCCGGACTGGTGGTGGAAATGCGCACCAAACAGAACAAAAACGGGAAACGCATGAGTTTTGCCACCTTGGATGATCGTACCGGGCGGTTGGAAGTGGCGGTATTTTCCGAAGTCTATGAACAATTTCGCGACTGCATTGCCAAAGACGCGCTGCTCGTGGTCGAGGGCAGCCTTGGCATGGACGACTTTGCCGGTCAAATGCGGCTCACCGCTGAAAAGCTCTATACCATCGAGCAAGCCAGCGCCCGCTTCGCCAAGCATCTGCTGGTCGAATGGTCGCATCACCCCGCCAACCTATCACCCACCCATTCCGCTCTGGCGGATGAACTGGTGGAGTTGTTAAAACCCTTCCAAGGCGGACCCTGCCCGATTATGATCGATTACAGGGGTAAAGGTGCGAAATCCTTGTTGCAACTCGGCGATTTGTGGCGCGTCCATCCAGGGGAGGAACTACTCAACCGGCTGCGCAAACACATTGGCCCCGAAAGGGTGAGAATCCAATACCAGAATGCGATGATAAACCTGTGATGGAATAGGTTACAATCGAAGGAAATAGCCCCCCATGGCAAATGACGATGCGGGATGTTGACCTAAGGAAAACAATCGGTGTCGCCCAGCCCAATCGACGCACCGCCTCTTGACGAAAACGCTTAATGAAAAGATCTGCACTATCCATCATCCTTGCCTTGGCAGTGGCATTAACAGCGGCCCAGGGACAGGACCTTACAAGCACTTATGAACAAGCCCTGCAAAGGGACCCGCTCATCCATCAGGCCGAAGCCAGCCGCAATGCCGCGTTGGAAAACAAACCGCAAAGTATCGCCCGATTACTGCCTACCGTGTCAATCTCGGCCAATCTGAACCAGAATTGGGTGGCAACGAAAACCAGCGATGCCATACAAAGGAATATCTCTGGCGGCAGTGATGTAAGTTTTTGGAGTAGCATCTCCACTTTTAACCTGACCCAACCACTTTACCGTCACGATCTGTGGGTAAAATTAAGCCAGGCTGACAACCAAGTTGCCCAAGCCCAGGCAGAGTATGAAGCAGCGTTCCAAAATCTGATGCTGCGCACCTCCAAAGCCTATTTCGATATCCTCTATGCCCAGGACAACCTTGAATTTGCGCGGATGGAGAAGCAATCCATCGAGCGCCAACTGGAACAGGCCAAAGCCCGCTTCGAGGTGGGGCTGATCGCCATCACCGATGTCGATTCGGCCCAAGCCGGTTTTGATCAAGCCAGGTCCGGCGAAATCAAAGCGGAAAACGAACTGGCAAACGCCCGCGAGGCAATGCGGGTGATCGTCGGGGATTTCGACGGCGAAGTCGCCGCACTACAGGCGGAGATACTCTTCAAACCGCCAGAACCGACGGACATTGAAATATGGAACCAGCGTGGACAGGAAGACAATCTCTTAATCATCGCAGCAACCAACCAGGCTGAATTGGCCAATAAGGCAATTGATGTGCAATACGCCGGTCATTTGCCCACGTTGGATTTGGTGGGTGTCGCCGGCTTCAACGAGAACAACCGGCCCAATAGCATACGCACCGAATCACAAATCATCGGCGTGCAATTGAATGTACCCCTCTTCCAAGGTGGGCTGGTCAACTCGCAGGTGCGCCAAGCCCGCGAGCTCTCCAAGGCCGCCCAAGAAAATCTGGACGTGCAGCGCCGCAACGCGAGAATGCAAGTGAAAACCGCCTACCGGGGAATTGTCACCAGCATTAGCCAAGTGGCTGCCCTGAAATCTGCCGTGGCCTCCGCGCAAAGCGCCTTGGATGCCACCTCCGCCGGTTTCGACGTGGGAACGCGGACTATGCTCGATGTGTTGATCCAGCAACGAAACCTTTACCAAGTCAGGCGCGACTATGCCAAGACCCGCTACGACTACATCATGAATAGCCTGGCCTTAAAACAATCCACGGGCATCTTGACACGCGACGATTTGGAAATGGTGAATCGGTGGCTTTACAAGAATTAACGGGGTTGCAAGAAGTGCCTATTCGCCGTCATGAGAATTGCCGGCCGGCGGCGTATCTTCCAGCGCTTGAATGATGGCCGTGTATTGGTAAGACTTGGTAAGCTGGCGCAAAATCTGCCCCAATTCGCTGTCAAGGCTGGATATTTCCTCGACGATCCCGGCAATCCTGGCTGTATCCAAATCCAACAGGGCTTCCTCCAGTTTCATTCGCAATTCGGCGGGAAGGCCGCCAAGTGCCGCCGCGCCGACTGGGGCAGGCGGTGCAGCGGTGGCACGGCGAATGAAGCGGACGCCCAAATGTTTTGCCATACAGGTGAAGATGTCTCCGGGCCGGAACGGTTTGTTGACGATGCCGTCCATGCCGGCCGACAACAGATCGGCGCGCTGTTCCATGAACACCGAGGCGGTCACCGCGACGATTTTCACCGCTTCCCCCCCTTCCATGGCGCGGATGCGCCGGGTTGCCTCGATGCCGTCCATCACCGGCATGCGCCGGTCCATCCAGATGAAATGGGGTTTGAATTGCCGGAACAATTCGACCCCGGCAGCACCGTCCCCGGCCAACCGGACTTCAAAACCGATTTTTTCCATCAGGGTTTGCAGCAATAGCGCATTCTCTTGCCTGTCCTCGACGATGAGGACGCGGTAGCCTTCCTGCCCCGGTTCGAGGCCGATGACATCGCCCAACGCTTCCAGCGGCAACGGCATTGCCGTTCCCTCAGCACATTCAAGTGGCAGTTCCACCCTGAATAAGGAACCTTTGCCGGGAGTGCTTTCGACGCTGATGGCACCCCCCATGAGATCGGCGAATTGACGGCTGATGGCCAGCCCCAAGCCAGTGCCACGCTCGTTCGCCGCATTGCCGACTTGGAAAAACGCCTCGAAGATGCGGGACTGGGCGGACGGGCTGATGCCGATGCCAGTGTCCTCGACTTCGATCAACAGCTTGGATGCATCAACGTCCGGCAGGATGCCCAGCCGCAGGGCGATGCCCCCCCGATGGGTGAATTTGCAGGCATTGCTCAGCAGGTTGAGCAAAATTTGCCGCAGCTTGGCTTCGTCGCCAAGGATATGGCGAGGCAACCCGGCAGACTGGTCAACCAAGAAGTGCAGACCCTTATCGGTAATCCTCCCGCGCATCATGTCATCAATGTCTTGAATCAACACGGTTAAATTGATGGGGTGGTTGTCGAGGGTGATTTGCCCGGCTTCAATCTTGGACATGTCGAGGACATCATTGATCAAGGCGAGCAAATGCTGGCCGCTGCGACTGATGATACCCAAGTATCCCCTCTGTTTTTCGGTCAGGGCTTCATCCCCCATCAGCAGGCCGCTGAAGCCCAAAATGGCGTTCATCGGCGTCCTCAGTTCGTGGCTCATGTTGGCTAGAAACGACGATTTGGACTGGCTGGCCGCTTCGGCTTGCCACTTGGCACTCTCCGCTTCGGCAGTCCGCTCCTTGACCAGGTCTTCGAGATGGTCGCGGTATCGCTCCAGCGCCGCCTCCGCCTTCTTGCGTTCGGCAATCTCCTGGCGCAAGGACGCAATGGCTGTGGTCAACTCCTCCGTGCGATCGGCCACCCGGTCTTCCAGTTCCATGGTCAACATCAACAGATCCGAATTGGTCCGCTGTAGCTCGTCTTGGGTGATTCGCAACTCGGCAGCGCGATCTTCCACCCGCTGTTCCAATTCCATCGACAGGGCGACCAAGCCCCGGTTGGTCTCGGCCAATTCCTCTTGCAGCATTCGGATGATTGGATTGTCCGAGTCGCTTGGATGCGGCTGTGCTTGACGTTTCATCGGGCCGTCGTTTTGACAATCAGGATGGTGGCGTCATCGGTCAGTTTGGCCAAGGCGCGGAGCATGCCTTGGGCGACCACGCTGGCGGGCTTGCCGGCCAGTTGCGGGAAATCCCGCCAGTTCCAATGGGTGGTCACTCCGTCCGAATACAGCACCAGCATGTTTTCGGGTTCCCAAGTGTATACGCCGACGTGTGCGGCGGGTGTGTTCAAACCGACGATGCCCCGGCGCAGCATGAAGCTGACTGGGATGGAACCGCCGATGACACGGGCCTCGATGTTGCCCACCGAGGCAAACGTTATTTTTCCCCGTTCCCAGTCGAATTGGGCCAAGGCCATCACGCAACCGCGGGTGCCTTGGCACGCGAACGCCGTGCCGCGAAACAGAGCATCAAGCGGCTGGTCGCAGTGGGATTCCACGAAATTGCGGGCCGCGACAGCGGCAACATGGGCGGGTTCCCCGTGGCCTAACCCGTCGATGACACCGACCAGCGTGTTGCCTGCCCAATGCTTCACCACGAAATCGTCGCCGTTTTGGTCAAAGCCCGGCTTTGGGCGCGAGGCGACGCCAATCTCAAACGGACATGCCATGAGGCTGGGTATATGGATGCGCACCCATTTGCGGCAGACGATGTGGGTTCCCTGCCCATTAAGGCGTTTGATGTTGAATTCGTCCATCAGCCGGTTGACTGCGCCCAAGCCAGCGCCGAGGCTGCCTGCGGTCGAATAGCCGTCCGCCATGGCCTCGTTGATGTTGGGGATGCCGGGGCCATTGTCGATGGATTCGATCTGTAGTCCAAGGCGGGGGGGAATGGAAACCGGCGTAAGGAACAACCTTCCGCCGCCTGCATGTTTGACCAGATTGGACGCGAGTTCGCTGACCGCCAACGCAACTTCCTCGCACCCGCGTGAGTCAACGCCGACCGCCTCGGCGAATTGTTTGGCTGCATGCCGTGCCGCAGCCACATCGGCAGCGTGAAAGACTTCGATGATTTGGCTGGGTGGAAGTGGCACAGTTATCTTGGTAGCCATTTCCTGATGCGAATGGTCGTACCCTGGCCGATTTCGGAGTGGACATCCATTTCGTCCATCAGTCGTTTGGAACCCGGCAATCCCATGCCCAATCCCTTGCCGGTGGTATACCCCGGCTGCATGGCCAGGGACAAATCGGCGATGCCGGGGCCATGGTCTTCAAAGACCAGTTCAAGCCCTGTGGCATTGCCGTTGAGGGTGTGCCAGCGCATGACGCCGGAACCGGCATAGACGTAAATGTTGCGGGTCAGTTCCGAGGCCGCCGTGACGATGCGGGTCACGTCGGTGACGCCGAAGCCCAGTGCGACGGCAGCCTCGCGCACGGATTTGCGGGCCATGACGATGTCGTTCTCGTTGTCGATGACCATCTCTCCCCCGTGATGGCTGTTCATGTGCGGCCCTCCGTGTTGTCCAGTGCTGTCGCCAGCATCTCCATGGCCCGATCCACGTCCAAGGCGGTGAGCGTTTTGTCCAAGGACAGGCCCAATTGAGTGGTGGTGACGGCCACGCAGGCGCGCATCCCCGTGAGGACGGTGAGCCCGCCCATCAGCGCCACCATTTTGACGGTCTCCGACACGGTGCGCGCAAAAAAGGAATCAATCGTTTCGACGGTGGAGATATCCAAGATCAACCCCCTGGCACTATGCCGCTCCATTGCATATAACACTTGTTCTTGAAGCTGGCTGACGGTCATGTCATCCGGGTCGGACGGCACGGTGACCAGCAGAATGTCCTTAATCTTGATGACTGAAATATTCCCGTTCGCCATGGCAGCCCCCTTAGCGGGTGTCGGACTTCTTGACCACCTGCAATTTCAGCAGATCCAATGCCACCAGCAAACCTGCGGCCATTGAAGATCGGGTGGTGATCCCCGACAGGTCGATCCCCAGATGCACCAGGGTTTGGGCAATGGCAGGCCGGACACCGGTTAGCACCACTTGCGCCCCGAGCAGGCGCACGGCGGTGATGGTCTCGATCAGATGCTGCGCGGTTTGGGTGTCAATGGTCGGCACACCCATGATATCCACCAACGCGACGGGTGAATTGGTTTCGACAATCCGGTCGAGCAGGCGCTCCATGAATTGCTGGGTGCGCTGGCTGTCGAGGCAGCCGATCAGCGGCACCGCCACCACACCCTCCCAGACCTGCATGACCGGGGTGGATAGCTCCAGAATTTCACGGCTCTGCTGTCTGATGCGCTCCTCGGCCAGCTTGCGCTCGGTGATGTCGCGGGCGGCGGCGAAAACGCCGACGACCTCCCCCTCTTCATCCCGGTAGACC
>Ga0268283_1001128_pt1 | contig 13547 bp, 14 predicted proteins | sample saktaG_13_FD_190140 | JGI IMG/M metagenome (GOLD analysis project Ga0268283, IMG submission 190140) | Saline water microbial communities from Sakinaw Lake, British Columbia, Canada - sak_2013_06_06_36m | ecosystem: Environmental > Aquatic > Non-marine Saline and Alkaline > Saline ... | reverse complement strand
AGTAGTAGAAATTGCAATTGGGAAATCTTTTGAATATTTAAAAGTGTAGAAATTTGCTTTTCTTTCTTCATAAACAATTTCATCATCTGAAATTGTGGTCTGGCCTTTTGGGTCCCAGTTTATAACTCTATGCCCCCTTATGATAAGCCCAGCATCATACATATTTTTAAATGCTGTGCGTACAGCAAAATTTCTTTTTTCATCAAGTGTAAAAGCTTCTCGAGACCAATCACAAGAAGCTCCAAAAATTTTCAGTTGAGAAACAATCGTGTCGTGACTTTCTTGAGCAAATTGATTAACACGAGAAAGCAATTCTTCACGACCTAGGTCGTATCGAGATTTTCCTTCCTTTTTTGAAATATCTTTTTCAACACGAGATTGTGTGGCGATAGCTGCGTGGTCGGTTCCTGGTAGCCAAAGAGTACGAAAACCTTTCATTCTGTGGTATCGAACGAGTGTGTCTTCAAGTGTGATCATTAGAGCGTGACCCATGTGAAGTATTCCGGTCACGTTTGGAGGTGGCATAGAAATTACATAAGTTTTTGCATTAGGAGATGTTACGCCTTTTTCTATACAAGTATCGGGATTAAAAAAACCACTGTTTTCCCACATAAGATATATACGTTTTTCAGTGGAAACAGGGTCATATGGCTTTAGCAGTTTTTCGTCTATCATAAGGAATATAATAGCACGGGATAGGCGTTAAATGCTATACCACAAGGGCACTTCTATTTTTGTGAACAAAAATAAGTCGAGCTCTAGGTCCTAGCTAATACGGAATACAAAATATAAACAAAAAGAGGGACTTTTCCTTTGGAAAAGTCCCTCTTAACGCTCGGGCTAGTGCCTAGAGCTTGTTTATAAAAAGAATTCACCCCTCGGAACTATTGGCAATAATCATTGAAAATAGAGGTTCCGAGGGGTGGGGTGAGAGGATTTTGCTTTTGAAGGGGGTTGTTTTAATCAAAAATTTCCGGCTGGTTGTTTTTGATATCTCAATTTCAAAATTCTCTCTAAATGTACTGATCCCTACTCGTCACGTGGCGTTTACACGGCAAAAGAGGGGACATCTGGGTATATGTTAGCACGGCAGGGTCATATTGTCAAGCGAGTTTTATACAAATTTAAGCAAAACGATCCCCCGGACTTCATTGCTGAAGCCGGGGGGAGGCGAGGAGTGCTTGAACCATAATTCCAGCGGGGCTATTATGGTACCGTTAAATAAAATTTTTTATGCTTATTTTTATTTTTTTAATACATAATTAACGGTTTCTAGTTAGTTTTTTTACACTTATGTTTCAAAGTGGCAAAAAGTAATCTAACAAGACTCAACTCTAATGTACAAGATTATATTTTTTACCAACGTAGTAGCTCCCAAAAAAGGCGCTTGTGGCAACAAAACATACTCGTTCATCTACTCTCTATCTTAGCATAGTATTAGTTTTTTGTCAAGCGCATACCCCCCTGAGCGCGTAAATCGGTAGAATATGTAGAGTTTGAGCGGTTAATTTTGAGGTACCCAGCAACGCCAATCATTGTGGCATTGTCGGTGGTAAATTTCATATTTGGGATGAAGACTTTTGTTTGAGGAAGTGATTCTACTAAGGTTTTTCGAAGTAGTTTGTTGGCAATAACTCCGCCCCCAACAATTAAAGTTTTTGCCCCAGAAGTTTCGATTGCTGTTTTCGTTTTTGAAACAAGTACTTCTATCACAGCATCCTCAAATTCTTTTGCAATTTGTATTTTTATTTCTTCAGTCATTTCAGGAATTTTTTGTACCATATAAAGTACAGCAGTTTTTATTCCAGAAAAAGAAAAATCAAGATCGTGTGAATGAAGCATGGGTCTAGGTAGTTTGATTTCTATATCTTGTTTAGTATTTTGGATGCTGGATCCCCGGAGTACCGAGGACGACATAAAACATAGTCGTTTCACTCTTTGTTTAATGTCGATTTCGGATTTGTTTCGAATTTCGGATTTCGCCTGTCCGGCCAGGATACTTCGTGCTTTCTCTGCTAATGCAGAGATCTCTGGCCCTCCCGGATATGGAAGTCCTAATATGCGAGCAACTTTGTCGAATGCTTCACCCACAGCATCATCTCGCGTTCGGCCAAGAATTTCATAGCTTCCAATCGCATCAACTTTTACAAGTTCAGTATGTCCACCAGAAACAAGGAGAGCAACAGCAGGGAATTCAATATTTTGAATTTGAAGTTCTCTGTCATCTTCGATTTTTTTATCATTCTCATTCCGTATGTCATTCCCGTGAAGACGGGAATCCAGTCTCGCATCCGAATTTGAATCCTGGCTCTCTCGGACTGGATTCCGGACTAAATCCGGAATGACAGAAGTGGGGCTCAATAACGCTGAGACGATGTGACCTTCCATATGATTAACAGAAATTGTTGGGAGGTTCCAAGCGAGTGAAAGTGCTTTTGCAAAAGTGATGCCTACCCATAAAGCAGGCTCAAGCCCTGGCCCTTCTGTAACAGCTATTGCATCAGCTTTTGGTTTTTCAGTTTTTTCTAAAAAGGGGATTAGAAGTTCAAAAAGTGTTGGCTCGCGTTCTAACATTTTTTTTAATTCATCTTTCAAATTTTCTGATACTAAAAAATTTTCAGAGGGAAGTTTTGCATTCTTTAAAGCAGTTTCCAAAACAGGCACGCAGTTTATTCCATGCTCCCGTCTTGCGAGGTTGGGGTATACCCCACCAAACTCTTTATGTATTTCGATTTGAGAATTTATTTCATGTGCCAAAATATTGACTGTGTCTTTTTCACAGTCAAGTATGCTTATCGCAGTGTCATCACATGAAGTCTCTATGGCAAGAATTATCATAAATTGAATTTAATATATTACACAATCTTTTAGCACTTCCTGCCCCGTAGTAAGCGAGTACCCGAGCTTTACTACTGGGGTCGTCGCAGGATGTTTCAATTGCTAATATAATCATAATGTGCCTAAATTTAAACTAAAATTGAAAAAAGGCAAGGACTGGAAAAAAAGTTATAAAAATAGTAGTATTACTATAAATTATGAGAATACTCTTTCTGTCATTCCTGCGAAGGCAGGAATCCAGTCTGAGAATTCGGGACTTGGATCCCCGGGAGTACCCGAGGATGACAATATCTGTATGTTTTCTGATATGGGCGGTTAGTGAGAAAGCGTGAGTACGCTTTCGCAAGGGCGTAGGCACGACGGTGCCGAGCCGGGGTGAGCTCAAAAGAGTTTTTGAGCGCAAGACCGGAGCGTGACGACGCGAGGTGTGGTCAGGAAATTTTTCACCAGAAAAATATTCTTGATCGCACAAAAATTCACCAGAATTTTATGGGTGACCAGTTGGTAATAATTAAATATGGGCGGTTAGCTCAGTTGGTAGAGCGCTACATTGACGTTGTAGATGTCAGAGGTTCGAATCCTCTACCGCCCACATAAAACAAAGGGCCCGTGAAGGGTCCTTTATTATATGCGGGCGGTAAGTAAAGTGTTGAACACTTTACGTGAGGATTCGAAAAGAATTTTGATATTTTGTTAGCAAACAAAATCAAAATTCTGGGGCTGAGGAGAAATTTTGCGACGGTATAATTTCGAGGTAGCCGAATCCTCTACCGCCCACATATAAAAAAGCCAAGTGCTTGGCTTATTATTTTTTGCTAGTATTTTGTATTTTTTACTCACTACTCACTACCAACTACCCACTAGTTTGCTTCTTCCTAAAACAAATTTTGAGTACAAAATTTGTTCGGACGAACAATTGAGTACAATTGTTTTAGTCTTTCTTCTTATCCAACTTCTCAAGCCCTAGTTTTTTGATACCGAAATAAACTACAGCAACAATCACTAGAAAATCTATAAGCGCACTAATGAAGTTTCCTATAAGAATATTTGCACTGAACACTTGAATTGTAACATTTGTAAGGTTTCCAAGTTTTCCTAAAAATATTCCAATTATTGGGTTTATAAGGTCTGTCACTAGGGCTGTTACAAGCTTTGTGACCGCACCTCCAATAATGATACCGAGCGCTAAGCCAAACACCCCGTGCTCACGTACAAATTCTATAAAGTCCCTAAGTCTTGGTTTAATTATTTTTTCCATATGTGTATTATACCGCTATTCTTATAAAAGGTAAAAAATCTCCACAATGGGAGATTTTTACGCTCGGTGACCCCAAAGTCTGGCTTTCCGAACTTATTGACAAAAGAGATTACATCAAAAGTTGTACTGAAAAGCTAAGCATTTTTTAAAAAACTCTTATTTAGATTGAATTTGAATTATAAAAGAAATAAAACAGGGTTTAACCTTGAGGAGGTTTTTTTATAAATAACTCAACGCAAACGAAATCATACCACCAACAAAAAATACATAGTATGATTTTGGTAAACCTAAAATCCATGACCTATGCCAAGGAATACTTTCTTTATTGAATTTTTTGATTCCAAAATGTGGATTGAAAACAAACCAAAAGAAATCCTCTAGTAACCAGAAAAATAAATAAAAAGCAAGAACTTTTAGTTCAAAAGAAGAACTCCACCTAACACCCAAAATAAATGGAAAGTGAAGAAGAAGCATCACAAAAAGATTCATATACAAAGCGTATCCGGTTAGTTCATATTCACCGAAAATATACGAGATAACTTTATTTTTCGCTCGCCACGTGGGAAGCTTCCCCGCCCAACCATCCTTACCTTCAATTTGGACTTCTAAGAGAGCTCCAATTACTGAAATTACTATTAGAAAAATTGAAAGTGATAAAATCATTATTAAAGTATACCAGAAACATTCACTAAGTTTACAATGTTCACTAGTGACCCCATTGCGTGGCTTTCAGAACTTACTAAACAAAGAGATTATATCGTTTCTGCCATCCAAACGCTTGAGCTTATAACAGCATAAACTTATATCTTTGTAGTATTCGGGTATTCGTCTTTAAGACCTTCAAGGTAATTCTTCAACTTTTCCATAAATAGGTCCTGTTCCTCTTTTGATACTTCCTTTTGTTTCCTCAACTTAAGAGCTAAATGTATGATGTGATTTTCATCTTCAATCGAGCTTGCGAGTTTTTGCCAAGAATAGTCTGGTACTATGCCTCGTGCTCGCTGTTCACGCTCGGTAAGCCACATAACTTGCTTTACCATTTCATTGAACTTAAAAGTTCCTTTCTCATAATCTGGTAGAAAACTCTTTTCAAAAGCCGACATAAGAGCCGTTAAGTCTTTAACATCTATACGAGTAAATAACTGTCCTTCTGGTTTTGCACCATATAAAATTGGAAGCTGGTCCAAATGCTTTACAAAAGCACTGATAGTCGTTGAATTTTTTGTTCTATTTAATGACCATTTACCTGTTTGTAATTCTTCTAGTGTGTAAGCTACAATCTGAAATGGTGGTTCAGTGATATATCCAAATTTTTCGGTTAGTTCATATACAGCAGGAAGATACTCATCGCTTTTCAAAATAACGACGACATCAACATCACTATCCGGCTGTAGCTCGTCTTGAACGTAGCTTCCTTTTACATAAATAGATACTATCTCTTCGTTAGGGATATATTTGAGAATAGTCTCTTTTGCTTTCGATAAAGAAATATTTGCTTGCTCTTTTATATTTGATTGTTTATGTTCTTCCATGTCTTCTATTATATACAATAATGCGTGATCCACAATAATTTGTTTGTTGTTAACACAAGGCCACTTCTTGTATTCCTAATTCGCTTCGCTCATAAGGAAACAAAGTCGCACACAAATTTTCCAGTCCACGGAGATGTCGGTCAGGAATAATTTTGGTTTCGTCAAACCAAAATTTTCACTACCCTGACTCGCTCCCAGATTTACTAATCTGGGTCCCGCTCCGTCTTTCGACTCTCCGTCGTAAGTGCTACCCAGCACTTACTTGGGGTCATGAACAAAAATGGCTCATACTTTCGTATGAGCGCATTTTTGTACCATGACCCCACGGAGAGTCGAACTCCGGTTAACAGATTGAAAACCTGCTGTCCTAACCATTAGACGATGGGGCCATTTATGTAACTCAAACAATATAGCATTTTTTGAAAAAAAAGCAAAAAATGCTATCATCCATAGGGGATGATTTTTGGAGGTGTGGCTGAGCCCGGTTTAAGGCACCGCATTCGAAACGCGGCAAAGGGTAAAACCTTTCAGAGGTTCAAATCCTCTCACCTCCGCAGAATAAGGGTACCAAGGCTAAAGGTATCAAGGCCTTGCCCTGGGAATTTTGGTTTTGGGAAAGTTGAGAATCTTTCCTTGAGTGCTATACTTAACCTATGAAACCTCAAAAAGCATTTGTTATTCCACTTTCTATATTAATTATCGCCATCCTAATAGCTCTTGGTGGGTATGTTTATATACAAAGTAATTTGCCTCCTGTTGTGAATGAGCCCTTAGAGTCTGTTGCTTGTACCATGGATGCCAAACAATGCCCTGATGGCTCGTATGTGGGTCGTACAGGGCCAAATTGTGAGTTTGTGTGTCCGAATGTTGCAACTGGTACAAATCCTGTGATAAATTCGATTTCTCCAAATTCTGGGCCTATCGGTACAGTGATTGAGTTAAGAGGAATTAACTTAAGTGGCTTTGAAGGAGATATGGATGCAATGATAGAAAACAGTAAAGGGGAGACTGCGGTGATGTTGGGAATGACCCTTATTGAGGAAAATTTAATAAGAGTAAAAATTGAAAGTAAAATTTGTAAAATAAATAATTCTTATAGTGCTCTTCCTTGTAAAGAATATTTAAATATTGTTCCTGGAATATACAATATCTATGCCTTCCCTTGGGGGAATATGAGTAATAAAGTTCAGTTTACTGTGACTTCGGACGAAATGATGTCTCTTAATCTATATGTTCAAGACAAAGAAGCTGTTAAAACTAATGATTGTAGGATTACAAAAAAAATAACTATTCAGGTTCCAAAGACGACCGCTGTGACAGATGCTTCACTTAAGGCTTTGTTTAGTGATGAATTATCGGCGTATGGTGTGTTTAAATCAGTAACTGTTTCAGGAGGTGTTGCAAAAGTAATGCTTAATAGTGAAAATATGCCATCCGGATTTCCAATAGGCGGACTTAGTAGTTGTGAAAGCGGACACTTGCTTTCTGTTTTAAAAGATACATTAACTCAATATTCAACTATTAAATCTGTTGAAATATATTCTCCAAAAGGAAAGATTGAGTTTTAATTGTTTGTATTTTAGTTTGCTACAAAAAGATTTACATATTAAAATATAGGTATATAAATTAATCAATCAAATATTATGAGTTTTTTCGAAAGAGGCGATGATGCAAATAACTTAGGAAAGAAACCTTTGTTTAGAGATGTGGAGGATTTTGCTGACCCAGATGCTAAAACAGTACAAGATTTGGTAGATGAGAGAGCTGAGGCCAGAGAGAGATTTCTAAAAGAAGGAGATAAAAGTGTTTTTAATAAAGATGATTTCGATTTCACACCTTCTGTTTGGGAGGATGATGTGGAGGAAGGGAAGTATGATCCAAAGCCAGAAGATTATGAATTGAAGGTGGTTTCCGAACCGACAATTACTTCTAGTTTCAAAACTCAAGATCGAGTGACTAGAAATGATGCTATTGAAAGACTTGGCCAAGCAAGAAGGGGTTACAGTCTATCGGATGGGCATTTACCAAAAAGACAAAAAGAAAAACCATCAAGAGATTCTATTCGGTTTGATGAGGTGGCATAGAGGTAAAATTTAATTTGGGTAAGAAAAAACCGGCACTTGTGATGAGTGTCGGTTTGTGGGTTAGCGCCCTGTGTAGGAAGGAAACCCATGATCGGAAAGTTTTCCACACATACCCCAGAATCGGACAAATATATCCGGAGCTTTTGGCTCTCGGGGCTCTTTTTTTGTGGGCTGGATGTCTTTTGAAGGAACTGTTTCAGTGCTCGTACGAGCACTCGTATTTAATGAAGAATTATCTTTCATAGACAGAGAAATATACCATATTTATAATTTTATGCAAATTTTATAAAATTTGCATAAATTTGGCCATATGATATTTTATAATAAATTAATACCATAGCTAATTAACCTTTTCTTTTGTCATTCCCGTGAAGACGGGAATCTAGCCTGAAAAATTCAGAACTTGGATCCCCGCATTCGCGAGGATGACAGTCGAGAGGTGAAGGGGTAAATTGGGGATGGTATAAGAAAAAAGTTCTTTGTCGTTTTTCAAACATGAAAAGTAGAAAGGGAATTGTGATATGAAAAAAATCATATTTTTGTTTATTATTTGTTTGATTTTATTTGGACTTGTTTGGGGTTGTTGTAAATACAATGCTCATATAAAATCCAAAGCCGATTTGTTCATTGTGGATACAAAAGATTGTGGGTGGAATACTCTTATTGAAAAACCTACAAGAATCAACAATATCAATAACATCTGGCAGATACGATTTGAATATAAAGGCAAGCAACTTGTTGCCTTTGGAAATTGTGAACAGCCCACAAAACATTGGGAGATCGGTGATGAGGTTTTAATAGTGGAAATTCAGAGTGATCCTTCTACATTTTTCTCACCACCTATATATTTTTTTAACAATCACAGAAAGGCAAGAAAGAAAGTGGAAGAAATGACTTATACTCAGTTGTAATGACTGGGTATTTTCTTTAGCCCTAAAACTTTTGAGTACAAAAGTTCGGGCGAACAATTGAGTACAATTGTTTTAGCCTCACTTTACGTTTAAATTCACGTAAATATCCTCCAGAGCCTTCACTCCATCTCCAACTGCAATATTATTTTGATGGTACAGCACATCTGTGCAATCTCCAGCTGCCCAAATTCCAGAAAGGGAAGTTTGTTGGGTAAGAGGGTCAATTTTTATTGCCCCCATATCATTAAGTTTTACTAAATCTTTTACAATATCAGTATTTGGCATTGCACCAATTTCAACAAAAACTCCCTGCATCGGCATTTCTTTTATTTCTCCCGTCATATTATTCTTTATTACAATACTTTTTACAAAAGTATCACCTTTGATTTCAATAATTTCAGAATTTGTTATTGATGTAATTTTAGGGTTCGAAAATACTTTTTCTACTGTGACTGGATCTGCTTTATATTCATCTCTTCTGTTTATCATTGTTACACTTTTTGCATAAGCTGAAAGCTGGGAAGCACTTTCAAAACCAGCATTTCCTCCACCAACCACTGCCACATCCATTCCTGAAAACATTGGTGCATCACAAGAGGCACAATACATTACTCCTTTATGTTCAAACATATCTGCTCCAAGGGCTGTAAGTTTCCTTCTTTTACTTCCCGCTGCCACAAGTACAACATCGGCTTCATATGTTCCTTTGTTTGTTTTGATTGAAAAACCGCCACCAACCTTATCTATTTTTATTGCGCTCTCTCCCTCTTTAATATCAACAATATTTTCGCTATATGCGAGTAAATGTTTTTTTAAATTAGTTGCAAGCTCGGACCCTGAGATTTTTACTGTACCAATCCAATTTTCAATACCATCTGAAACAATACTTTGCCCACCAAAGCTTTCCGTAATAAAAACAGTTTTTAATTGTTTGCGAGAAGCATAAATGCCAGCAGAAACTGCTGCAGGTCCACCTCCGATGATTGCTAATTTGTATATCATATTTATGCTATTGTAATGCTAAAATCATTTTTTTACAAATGCAAAATGGCGACACCGAAGGTGTCGCCAATTTGCATTTTTTTATTATTTAGAATTTAACATTTTATATTTAGAATACGAAATGCTGGATCCTCGGAGTACCGAGGACGACACAAAATATAGTCATGGGTACATTCCTTATTTTGAGTCGATTTGTTTCGGCCTGCCCGGCTAGGGATTTTGCCTGCCCGGCCAGGGTGCTTCGGATTTCGGATTTAAATATAAACATGGATTGCCGATCGGGTCGGCAATGACAGAAGGAGAGATGTTATTTTAACTTTGATCGTCTTAGAAAAGCCGGCACCGCACCCCAATCATCATCTTGTGTATCATCAATAATAATTTTTTTACTATTATCGTCATTTGAGATTGACACAGCGCTTTGGCTTTCTTCCACTTCTTTATTTATTATCGGTATAACCGTAGCAAAACTTTGAGTTTCCACAGGCACCGTCATTGGCTCTTGAGTATTATAAATTCTTCCTCGAGGGGGCTCTTCTTTAGGTCCGTTAAAATCACTTCTTTGAAAATTAAGTAAACTATTTGTTGAGCTTGGTCTATAAATTGACGGCTCTGGAAAACCAGATGCAATAACAGTAACTTTTACCTCTCCCTTTTTTAGCCTTTCATCTTTTACGGTACCAAAAATAACTTTTGCTTCGGGGTCAATTGATTCTGTTATAATCTTTGCAGCATCTTGAATTTCTAGCATTCCTAGATCATCACCTCCCGCGATAGAGAAGAGAACACCCTTTGCACCATTTATTGAAATATCAATAAGGGGAGAGTTGATAGCCAATCTTGCTGCTTCTTCAGCACGTTTTTCGCCAACTGCAGAACCCACACCCATAAGTGCAGGACCAGCATTTTCCATAACTGCCCTAATATCTGCAAAGTCTATATTAATGATTCCTGGTGTTGTAATAAGATCTGAAATTCCCTCCACAGCCTGCTTAAGTACCTCGTCGCACATCGAAAAAGCGTTTTTGGCACTCGTGTCCCTACTTACTGTTTGAAGAAGCCTGTCATTGGGAATTACAATAAGTGCATCTACTGATTTTTTAAGATCAGCAAGCCCGTTGTCTGCAATTTTATTTCTTTGTGTCCCTTCAAAAGAAAATGGTTTTGTAACAACAGCAACAGTAAGTACTCCCAGATCTTTTGCTACTTGTGCCACTATTGGAGCTGCACCAGTACCTGTACCTCCTCCCATTCCGCAGGCAATAAAAACCATATCAGCACCTTTAAGTGAATTTTGAATTTCTTCTTTTGTTTCTTCTGCGGCGCGTTTACCTAATTCTGGGTTCATACCAGTACCAAGTCCTCGTGTTAGATTTTTTCCAATATGAATTTTCTTTTTGGAAAGGGAATGATGTAAATCCTGAGAATCCGTATTCACGGCAATAAAATCTACCCCACGAACTTTGGAGTTGATCATATGGTTGGTAGCATTTTTACCTGACCCACCGCATCCAACAACTTTAATTCTTGCAAATGCTTCTACTTCTGGTTTTACTTGTGGCATGATAATTTCAGTTTAAGGGTTTTCTTTAATAATTAAGATATCTGTATAATAGCAAACCATAGGCAAAAACAAAACAGTTGACAAACTGTGCATAAATGTTAAGAAAATAACGAACAAAGTGACTATATTTTCTTAATCCCGCCATTTTTTGAGTATTTAATGGCGGGATGAAGCATGTAATGATTTTTTTAAAAAAACTAAGGTAAAAATTGAGAGAATAATTTTTTAAGAGTTTTTCCAAGGGGTTTAATTATAGTTACACCCCAACCAATTTTAATTGTAGAATCATCATCATTTAATAAACCTAAAACACATAGCCCATATGCTGTTGACCATTTTGGATCCTGAATCTGTATTCCTTTTTCTTGTGCTCCAGAAAGAGCGCCAGAAATTTTTGAAGGCAGTTTTAAATATACTTTTGCCAATTCTTCAATTGGAGAAATTTTTGCTCCTTCTCCTGTAAAAATAATTCCAGCTGGGAGTAAGCCATTTTTTCCAATCCTTTTTAAATGATTTTCTATAAGTTCAAAAATATCGGAAAGTCTAGCCACTATTATGTCTTCAAGCTTTTTTCTTGAGTGGTTGTGTGTTGGATCTAATTTAACTTGCTCTGCTTCTTCGAGTGAAATTTTTAGGCCGAGTGCAATATCATTTGTTATATCATTTGAACCTATTCTAAATATTTCGAGGGAAATTGGTATGCTGTTTTCATAAACAACAATTGAAACGGTTTCCGCACCAATATTTGCAAGGACACAGCCGGCATTTTTTTGTGCTTTGTTTAATGTAACAGTGCTCCCGGCGATAGGGGAAGCCGTGACATCTATAACAGAAATTCCTGCTTCTTCCACCGCTCTGATTAAATCATGAAAATGTTTTTCTACACAAGTAATAAAAAGTGTCTTAGATTCCAATTTTGTTCCCTTGCCTCCCACTGGGCTACCAAGAGATATTTTGCCATCTATTTTGTAGGCGAGGGGAATAGTGTAAATAATCCGGCGATTCATTATCATTGTTTGGGGGATAGAAGATTCACTTGATTTGATAGATTTATCAAGGTCAAGTTTTGTAATTTCAAGATCCGCTTTACTAATTACAGTATTACCATGAGAAAAAATACTTCCAAGTCCTATGCCTCCAATTGAAAGATATGCTTCCTTTATCTCTATACCACTTTCTCTTTGGGCGACTTTAATTGCTTCTTTCAAACTTTTTGCAGTTTCGGTAATATTTTCTACATATCCATGACGCATACCTTTTGATTCTACGGAGATTGCAGATATTATAATAGGCAGACCATTTGGGTTTGCTTCAGCTACAATTATTTTAATTTGGTTTGTGCCAATATCAATTCCTACGGCAATATTTTTTCGACTCATATTTAAGTGAAAAAGCTGTAAAATATTTTAACTATATTATATATTATATATTTTTCTTATTTTCTTTTCAGCTTCTTCCATTATACTACCATGTTGCATTCCTTCCAAATGGTAAAGTCCGTGTATAAATAAAAAGCAAAGAAAATTTTTATATGAACGATTAAAAAGAGGCGCTTCTTTTTTTACAAGACGTGGATTTATGACAATTTCTCCAGAAGTTTTTGAAAGTTCAAAACTTAAAATATTTGTTGGCTTATTTTTTCCTCTATATTTTTTATTTAAATTTTTTGAGCGAGTGTCACCAACAAAGGCGAGAGAGAGTTCATAATTTTTTCCTAAAACTTTTTCTTTGATAGCACAAAGGGGCAAATCCTTATATGGAACATTGCCCCTTGTAAAGTTTTTAATATCAACAGACATTTTATCGTCGTCTCTTTTTTGATGGTACCTGCTTACCGAGCTTGATAAGCTTCTCAATTTCTGCTTTTTTGCTAATAGATTTTAGACGAGCCTTTTTTACTTTGAAAGTTGAAAGAGCTCTTTCGTTGTAGCGAATACTTCGAACACGAGGAAGTACACCAGCTTCCTGCATTTTTTTTGTAAAACGCTTAAGTAGTGTTCCGTTGTTCTCATTACCTGTTTTTGATACTTCTATGTTTGTTGCCATGTATGCGGACTAGATTAGCATAATAGGGCGGGTGAGTCAAACCAAAATGGTTCTACAAGTATTAGTGTGGTTAATAACCATAAAATACGGCTTAGCATAGGATTGAAAGTTCAAAAACCAACTATGGTGCTATTTTGTTTGTTAAAAATATAATAGTATCTCCAATTAAGTCCTTCTCCTCCCATTTGTCATCCTCGGGTACTCCCGGGGATCCAAGTTCGTATTCTGGATTTATAAGACTGGATTCCTGCCTTCGCAGGAATGACATACAGAAAAGCAAAGTATAAATAGAATAATTAAGTGGTAATTTTA
>Ga0268283_1001127_pt1 | contig 13551 bp, 14 predicted proteins | sample saktaG_13_FD_190140 | JGI IMG/M metagenome (GOLD analysis project Ga0268283, IMG submission 190140) | Saline water microbial communities from Sakinaw Lake, British Columbia, Canada - sak_2013_06_06_36m | ecosystem: Environmental > Aquatic > Non-marine Saline and Alkaline > Saline ... | reverse complement strand
TTGCCGAAGCCAACAAAACCGCCCCCTTCGCGTTCCGCCATGCCAAATCAGGGGTTGTCTCGCGTACTCATCTTGGAAAAAAGACTTACATCGCTTATTTCAACGGGCTGAGCAAGGAAGATGTGGCACTGGCCTGCCAGTCGCTAAAGCGCAAGAAACTCGAATGCTCGCCTTCGGTTTCCGGTTGAGTGCAGGTTGATCGAAAAAGTCGCCGCCATTCCTAGCAGATAACATCCTGTTTAAGGATGTTATCTGTGGATTCAAGTAGGGGTTGGGTGTGGATGGTTTGGGCAATTTTCGAAAAATACCATCCTTCATCGTTGATCGTCCTTCATGGCGCTTTGGCGGCATGAAGGACACGCTACGGGGGTAAAGGCATTCTCCAAATGTCCTTGACAGTGACTGCTTATGCGGTGGTATTGCTGTCCTTGTCACCCGCAAGCTTCCCTTTTAAAAAATCCAAGCCCAGCGCAAGCAGACTGTTAGAATCTGCAACCTCGCCGTTGGGGGTTAGTTTGTCGATCACCAACGGCAATAACTTGGCAAGGTCTGATGAAACATTATCCACTGGCAAGCTGGTGTCGCCGGAGATTTTTTCAAGCTCTCCGCCGCCTAAAATTTGCTTGATCTGCTCGGCGGAAATTGGTAGGTTCTCGCCCGTGCCGACCCATGAGGCGATGATCCCCCCAAAACCTTTTTCATCAAAGGTTTTAATCAATCCGCTGATGCCGCCAATCTCTGGCTTGTTGAGAAGTTCCATCACCAGCTTGAACACGCCGTTGGCTTGTTCAGGGTTGCCAAAAACCGTAGAAACTTTGCCTAAGACTTCATCAAAAACACTCATGTTGTTTCCCCTTTAATGGTTGGGTTTGAAAAAATAGCCTATTTTGGATTGCCCTACGCCTTCCGTTTACACTGTCCGGATCATCCTCCCGCCTGGCGTAAATTTTAGGGTTTCAGGCCGATATATTAACACGCAGCCAATTTTTCCATAACGCTTTCACCGGGAAACTTCATCGCCTATCCCATTGCAAGGCCGGATTGCGCACGCTAGAACCGGAACAACGTGCCAATCACAATATCCCTTGATTTTCTTATGGATACGGAGCAAAATGACACCCCGCCATGATAGAAGATTTCAATATTGCCACCCATCCATGAAAGACTATTTGCTTATCCTCGTCGGTACGATACTGGTCAACAATTTTGTGATGGTGAAGTTCCTGGGCTTGTGTCCTTTCATGGGTGTGTCCAGGAAAGTGGAAACCGCCTTGGGGATGGGGCTGGCGACGATCTTTGTGCTTACCTTGTCCTCGGTGTCGAGTTATCTGGTTGAAACTCATCTGTTGGTCCCTCTCGGCTTGGAATACCTTCGCATCATTTCTTTCATAGTCGTCATCGCCGTGATAGTGCAGTTTACCGAAATGCTGGTGCATAAAACCAGCCCGTTGCTTTACCAAGTGCTTGGTATTTTCCTCCCCTTGATAACAACCAATTGCGCTGTTTTGGGCGTGGCTTTGCTTAATGTGCAGGCGCGTCATGGCCTAATCGAATCATTTTTATATGGTTTCGGTGCGGCAGTGGGTTTTGCCCTTGTTTTGGTTCTTTTCGCCGCAGTGCGTGAAAGGGTTGACGTGGCGGACATACCCACGCCTTTTAAAGGTAATGCTATCGCCTTGATTACCGCTGGTTTGATTTCCATGGCCTTTATGGGATTCTCCGGCCTCGTCAAGGGATGATACATTCCTGATGTTGGCTTTTGTTGTGCTGTGTGCCGTTTTTGCCTTCTTTGGCTTGATCCTCGGCTATGCCTCGATCCGCTTTAAAGTGGACAGCGATCCTTTGGTCGATAAGATTGATGCCCTGCTCCCGCAGACCCAATGCGGACAATGTTTGTATCCGGGATGCCGGCCTTATGCCGAAGCCATTGCGAATGGAAAGGCTGACATTAACCAATGCCCGCCAGGGGGCGAAGAAGGAGTGAAGGCGCTGGCCGATCTGCTGGGTTTGGAAGCCAAACCCCTTGACCCTGAACTTGGCTCGGAGAAGCCCCAGCGAGTCGCCGTCATTGATGAAAAAAACTGCATTGGGTGTACGCTTTGTATTCAAGCCTGTCCGGTGGATGCCATCCTCGGTGCGCCTAAATTCATGCATACCGTCATTGCGTCGGAATGCACGGGCTGTGATCTTTGCCTACCGCCTTGTCCGGTCGATTGTATAATGATGGAAGCCTTGTAATGTTCGGGCTTTGGAATTTTGACGGCGGTATTCACTTACCGACACATAAAGCAGAATCTAGCCTAGCCCCTATGCAAGTGGCGGAATTGCCAAAAGAACTGATTTACCCTTTGATGATGCGTAATGGGGAAAAGGCTAAACCTTTAGTTTCAACCGGGGAACAGGTGCGGAGGGGGCAGATTGTCGTCGGCGCTGATAGTTGGATGAATCCCCCTCTTCATGCCGCCACATCAGGCAAGGTTCGAGGCATTGAACAGCGTTTATGGCCGCAACCGTCCAGCTTGGTCGGGGACTGTATTGTGGTTGACGTGGATGGTGATGACGAATCCGTTGAATTTCAGGGTACTGACAATTATGCCAGCACCCCACCGGATGAATTGCTAAACAAAATCCATGCGGCTGGCATCGTCGGCCTGGGTGGTGCGGCTTTTCCAACGGCAGTCAAGCTCAATCCACAGCAGTATGCCATTGACACTTTGGTGCTTAATGGCGCGGAATGCGAACCTTATATCACCTGCGATGATAGCCTCCTTCGCCACTTTCCCCATGAAGTGCTCGGCGGGGCGAAACTACTGATGCATATTCTAGGGGTAAACCGCTGTCTGCTGGCGGTCGGAGAGGATATTCCGGACGCTATCATCGCTTTGGAAAAAGCTCAATCAGAAGGCGAATATGGCAATATTCATATCATTCCAGTCCCGGCTATTTATCCGACGGGGGGTGAGAAGCAACTGATTAAGGTGCTGACCGGCAGGGAGGTTCCTGCCCATGGCATACCGGCTCAGATTGGCGTGATTTGCCAGAATGTTGCGACAGCGGCGGCGATCCACAAAGCGATTATTACGGGTGAACCGTTGATATCCCGAATAGTCACTATCACTGGTCGGGGGGTTCTCCATCCTCAAAATCTGCTGGCGCGCATAGGCATGCCGATTGCCGAATTGGTGGAACACTGTGGAGGATATACCGATTCGGCGCAACGGCTGATTATGGGTGGGCCGATGATGGGCTTTGCCTTGCCTGCGGACGATCTGCCCATCACCAAAGCCACTAACTGCATACTGGTGGCGGGGCAAGGCGAAGTGATCCACGATAAGCAAGCAATGCCCTGCATCCGTTGCGGTGCTTGCGCGACGGCCTGTCCAGTTGGCCTTCTGCCGCAGCAGTTATATTGGCATGCCCGTGCCGATAAGCTTGATAGGCTGATGGACTGTCATTTGCCCGATTGCATCGAGTGCGGATGTTGCGATATTGTCTGTCCTAGTCATATTCCCTTGGTGCAGTATTTCCGCTCGGCCAAAAGCAACGTTGCAGCAAAACAACGGGAGCGCTTGAAGGCCGACCATGCCCGGCTACGCTACGAGGCCAGGCAAGGGCGAAAAGAACGGGAGAAATTGGAAAGGGCCGAAAGCGCCAAGCGCAAGAAGGAGTTGTTGTATAATACGACGAAAATTCAACAGAAATCAGAACCCGTCCCATGAGCAAGAAAACGCCGTCATTCCGGCATGGATCGCTGGTATCCCAGTAATTCTCATTATGGCTCCATTGCCGTCATTCCGGCATGGATGCCGGAATCCAGTGCCACGGACGGTGACATGTCGTGCGTTAAGTGTTTGAAAAAGGCTTGATGGCGACCCCTAGATTCACATCCTTGTGACTGGATTCCGGCATCCATGCCGGAATGACGAGTTGTCTATCAGCACTTTGGCTCATAATGAGAATTGCTGCTGGTATCCAGGCTCCATGGACGGCGAGATTCGATGAGGCCAGAAGTTGCTTGACACTACCCGGTTAAGCCAACCCCTAACAACATAAGAAGAAGGTAGATAGCCATGACATCACTAAAAGAAATGCTAATGACCGGAACCGGACTGCCATTAAATCGCAAAGAGAAATTTTACACAGGTACGGTTTTTCCGATGATTGTGTGCAAAGACAATTTCAAACACCTGCATTTACTATTGTCTTTGCTCGGTATTCCTCCAATTCCAGGCATAGTTGCCAATTCGAACGAATCAAACATCTTGTTTTTTACCGAATATAACTTGGTTGATGCTATTAAAAACAAACAAAAGACGGCAACAATAAAATTTATAAAAATGTGCCAGAAAAGGAAGATGTACCTGATATTGTTATGTTAATCCAGTCTAAGATAAATATATTGGTCGTGTTTGAAGCCAAGATGTATGATTTGCCAAGTGCAAAGGATTTGGAAGAACAGATGGAAAACCAGCAGAATATTCTGAATTTTATTCAGGAGAATTTTGATGTGGACAAAGAAAACACCTATCATTATGCCCTGTTGCCTGAAAGGCTAAAGACAAAACTAGAAGATAAGAGGAAGCTTTCTTGTAAGGTAGTGACGTGGGAGGCAATTCGCGATAAATACGAGCCTGAATGCAAGAACGACTATTTCTTTGGAGTTTTTCGAATAGCACTTGAAGAGTATGATCAATTGGTGGCTAATAATAAGGGTTGGGAGAATTGTGAGAAGATATTACTAGGGGATAAAATCTACATAGGCTTCAAAGAGGGTACTATAAATAAGCTTTGGGTTGGGAGAAATGGTGGCATTAATGGAAAGTATTTTAAAAATGATATGGACAACGGGAATTGGAAAACGGTTCCCTATCAAACAAACTCGAATGAACAAGAGGGTAACCCTAACTGGTTTTCGGTGGAAGAATTTATACAACGCATCGACGCAATCAAGCCAAGGCCAGCGCAAAATTAGGTGTTTTCTCGTTTCCTTGCTGGAACTCTCATCGTTATACACAAGTATACAGATGCCGATATATTGCATCCCGGAGGGTTGCCAGCCAAAAGCCTAAGGGTTGAGCGAAGCGACACCCCCGGTCGGGATCGGATACCGCATTCGACCCCGGAGGGGTCGCAGAAATCGGCCCACGAACCTAGGTGCTCTTCCGAAAATGCCGCAAATGCTAGGTTCAATGTGGTATCCAGTGTCGCGCAGGAGAGACTGAGACCCCTCCGGGGTCGGTATTTTATTCGGTTTGCCGTCCGGTGGTGTCGCTGCGCTCAACCACCGGCTAATGGCTTGAACCCCTTCGGGGTTCCGCAGCTCCCGCAACGATTTGTGTATAACGATGATATCTCCCGCTTGGGAATGCGGCTTTTGAAGCTCCTGTTTTTTAAAAGACGTTTAGCTAAAGCTTACGAGTCATAGGTTCCCAAGCTGGAGCTTGGGAACCAGAGAAATCTTATCCCCCTCACAACCAATAAATTTCAATTTCGGCTAAATTTACCAAACGAATCCATGCGTTTCCCCACCTCCCCATCTCCCCATCTAGCCCCGACTAATAGCGTGACCCGCATCATGCTGGCAGTGTTGGCAGCATCGATCCCCGGCATCGTTGCTTTATTTTGGCAGTTTGGGCCGGGGGTTCTGGTGCAAATTCCCCTTGCGTTGGTTACGGCCTTGACTGTCGAGGCGATGGTGTTGACGCTGCGAAAGCGCAAAATCTTGCCGGTGCTGATGGATGGTAGCGCCGCTGTGACCGCCGTGCTGCTGGCGGTTTCATTGCCGCCGCTGGTGCCGTGGTGGATCACCGTGTTTGGCATCCTGTTCGCCATTGTCATCGGCAAGCAACTTTACGGCGGGCTGGGTCACAATCCCTTCAACCCGGCCATGGTCGGTTACGCGGTTCTGCTGATTTCCTTCCCCCGCCAGATGACTGCTTGGTCGCCGCCGTTGGCGTTGGTCGGTTCCAATTTAAGCTTTGCCGATTGTGCAGCTATTATTTTCCAGCAAGAATCCGCTGTCGCGTTTGACGGCTTGAGCCAGGCGACGCCGTTGGACATGCTGAAAACCCAATTGGGCTTGCAAACACACTTGGATGAAATCCAGTCTGCCGGGGTGTTCGGCGGCATGTCCGGCAAAGGTTGGCAATGGGTGAATGTTTGGTTTCTGATGGGGGGTCTGTGGATGTTGCGCCGGGGCATCATTGATTGGCGGATTCCCTTAGGCTTTCTGGGTAGCCTGTATCTGCTCGCGATGTTCTTTTTTTTATATGAACCAGCCGTCTATCCATCCCCTTTGTTCCATTGGTTTAGCGGTGCGACCATGCTAGGCGCGTTTTTCATCGCCACCGACACGGTCAGTGCATCAACCACGCCGCGCGGAAGGCTGGTTTACGGCGCGATGATTGGCGTCTTGGTCTATGTGATCCGCAGTTGGGGCGGTTATCCCGACGGCGTGGCTTTTGCCGTGTTGCTGCTGAACTTTGCCGCGCCGACCATCGACCATTACACCCGTCCCCGCGTGTATGGACATTCCAGATGAACCCCACATTAAAAACCATGGTGTCTGCGGCAATCATACTGGGACTGTTTTCAGTGGCCGGCATGGGATTAGTTGCATGGGTGCATAGCACTACCGAAGCGCGTATCGCGGAGAATCAGCGCCAAACCCTGTTGCATAGCTTAGAGAACCTGATTACCGCCGGAAGTTATGACAATGACATGCTGGCCGATGCCATCCAGATCAGCGCTGCTGCACTAGGGCCAAAGCCGTTGGCGGTGTACCGGGCACGAAAAGCTGGCAAGCCGGTTGCCGCTGTGTTTTCGACCATTGCCCCGGATGGGTATGGCGGCGACATCCATTTGCTGGTCGCGGTCAAAGCCGACGGTGGCCTCGCCGGTGTGCGGGTGCTGGCGCACAAGGAAACGCCGGGGTTGGGCGACCCCATCGACGAAAACAAATCCCGTTGGATATTCGGCTTTAACGGGCTTTCGCTGGAAAATCCCCCCGAAAAGCAGTGGAAGGTGAAGCGCGACGGCGGTGCGTTCGACCAATTCACCGGGGCGACCATCACCCCCCGAGCCGTGGTTAAGGCGGTCAGGAATACGCTGATATATTTCAAGGCCAATCAGAAAACGCTGTTTTCCGAACCGGTGCAAAGCGGGGATAATTCCCGAGTGGAGGAAGAGTGACACCCTTATGAATTTTGAACCTTATCGCAAAATCGCCATTGACGGCTTGTGGAAAAACAACCAGGCATTGGTTGCGTTGCTCGGCCTATGTCCATTGCTGGCGGTCAGCAATTCGGTCGTCAATAGCCTGGGGCTGGGCTTGGCGACGACGGTGGCCTTGGTATTGTCCAACACCTTTGTCTCGCTGATCCGCAACCACGTCAGCCATGAAGTGCGCCTACCGGTGTTTGTGCTGGTGATCGCTTCCAACGTCACCATTATTGATCTGTTGATGAACGCTTTTTTTCATGATCTGCATAAGATACTTGGCATTTTCATCCCGTTGATTGTCACCAACTGCGCCATCATAGGCCGTGCTGAAGCCTTCGCTTCAAAAAACACGGTGGACAAAGCGTTGGCGGACGGTTTCTTCGTCGGTTTGGGATTCACCCTGGCACTGGTGGCTTTAGGTGCCATGCGGGAGATCATCGGCACAGGAATGTTGTTTGGACGCGCCGGCCTGATGTTTGGCGACATCGGCAGAAACTGGTCCGTCCAAGTTTTCCACGATTATGGCGGCTTTCTGCTCGCCGTCCTTCCACCCGGCGCGTTTATCGGCTTGGGGCTGATGATTGCGGTCAAAAATGTGATCGACGCCCGCGCCAAGCGGTAAAACGTAGGAGCGGGCTTTAGCCCGCGAATGGTCGCTACAGGCCATGAATGGTCGCGGGCTAAAGCCCGCTCCTACTACAGCGAATGGTCGCGGGCTAAAGCCCGCTCCTACATGCCACGAATGTTCGCGGGCTAAAGCCCGCTCCTACAGGCCAAGTTTATGGGATAATTGCCACCATCCTAGACTTTACCCGATGTGTACCCATGAGCGACCCACGCAAAATCCTCGTCACCAGCGCATTGCCCTATGCCAACGGACCCATCCACTTGGGCCATCTGGTCGAATACATTCAGACCGACATTTGGGTGCGCTTTCAGAAAATGCGCGGCCACGAGTGCCATTACGTTTGTGCCGACGACACCCACGGCACACCCATCATGCTGCGGGCGGAGAAGGAGGGGATTAGCCCGGAGGAATTGATTGCCCGCGTCCACGGCGAGCATTACCGGGATTTCCAAGGGTTCCATGTCGAATTCGACAATTACTACACAACCCATTCCGATGAAACCCGCTATTATGCCGAGACGATTTATCAGCGGCTGAAGGAACGCGGGCTAATTGAATCCCGCGCCATTGAGCAATATTTCGACCCGGTCAAGGAAATGTTTTTACCCGACCGTTTCATCAAAGGCGAGTGTCCCAAATGTCACGCCAAAGACCAATATGGCGATTCCTGCGAAGCCTGCGGTACGACGTATTCCCCCACCGATTTGCTTAACCCTTATTCGGCGGTGTCCGGCGCGGCCCCGGTGCGCAAGGAGTCAGTGCATTATTTCTTCAAATTGTCCGATCCGGTTTGCCAGAAATATCTGCGTGAGTGGACCACCGGGCAACTGACTGAGCATCCGCCGCTGCAACCTGAAGCCGCGAATAAAATGCAAGAATGGCTGGGGGAGGCAGACGAAAACCGCTTGTCTGATTGGGATATTTCCCGCGATGCGCCGTATTTTGGCTTTGAGATTCCCGACGCACCGGGCAAGTATTTCTATGTCTGGCTGGATGCGCCGATTGGGTATATGGGGAGCTTCCATCATCTATGTGATAAAAGCAAATCCCCGCTCCCTGCGGGAGATCGGCTAATTTTTGATGATTATTGGGGCAAAGATTCCAAAGCCGAACTTTATCACTTTATCGGCAAAGACATTCTTTATTTTCATGCCCTGTTTTGGCCCGCGATGCTGGAACATTCCGACTTTCGCACCCCGACGAAGGTTTTCGCCCATGGCTTCCTGACCGTGAATGGCGAGAAAATGTCCAAATCCCGTGGCACGTTCATCACGGCGGAAAGTTATTTGCAGCAAGGTTTAAACCCCGAGTGGTTGAGGTACTATTACGCCTGCAAGCTCAATGGGACGATGGAAGATATAGACCTGAGTCTGGAGGATTTTGTCGCGAGGGTGAATAGTGACTTGGTGGGGAAGTTTGTCAATATCGCTGCGAGATCGGCTGGATTTATCACTAAGCGATTTGAGGGTAAACTCGTTTCAGGAGACGGCTACACGCAATTGCAAAAATTGTTCAATGACCAATTTACGTCCTTTCGTCCTGGGAGCTTAGAAAAGTTGTATGAGCAACGCGATTTTGGAAAAGTGGTTCGTTACATCATGGACCTAGCTGATCAAGCAAATAAAATTGTCGATGAATATAAACCTTGGGAAATCGCCAAAGATATAACAAGAGATGAGGAGTTGCACATAATTTGCAGTCTTGTTATTAATATGTTCAAAGTTATTGCCACTTACATTAAACCCATACTTCCAAAAACTATAGGAGCAGCGGAGGAGTTCTTAAATATTTCACTGTCTTGGCCAAATTTAGGTACGGCATCAGTTAGTAACTTGTTATTTGATGAAGGGTATAAGTTACTCCCTGAAGGGCATGTTATAAACCCTTACCAACATCTAATGACCCGCATCGACCCCAAGCATATCGAGGCATTAGTGGAAGCCAACAAACCCGGTGTTCAAGCCACCGCCCAACCGGAACCGCATTCCGAACAGCGCCACGCCGAACACCAACAACACGTCATCCAACCGATTGCCGACACCATAAGCATCGAAGAGTTTGCCAAGATCGACCTGCGCATCGTCCGCATCGTCAAAGCCGAACACGTCGAAAAGGCGGATAAACTGTTGAAACTGACTTTGGACATTGGCGAGTTGGAACCTCGCACGGTGTTCGCCGGCATCAAATCAGCCTATGACCCGTCGCAGTTGGAAGGTAAGTTGACGGTGATGGTGGCCAACCTCGCCCCGCGCAAGATGAAATTCGGACTTTCCGAGGGCATGGTGTTGGCCGCCAGTGACGAACGCGGCGGGCCGTTTGTGCTGTTCCCTGACGAAGGGGCCAAGCCGGGGATGCGCATTAAATAACTGATGTTACGCATTGTACCGCTGAAGCCCCTAGGTAGGCCGGAATAAACCCGCCTTGGCGGGTGTTTCCGGCAAAGCCGAATGCCGGAAATGGTCGCTGCACGACCTTATTCCGGCCACGGTGCGTAACATCAGTTAAATAAGCGTAGTTAAGGGATGTTATCCCTGTACTACTCCACCCGCCTCAACAATTCATCCATCCAGCTTGTCGGCAAAACCCGCTTCAAGTAACCAAACAAATAAGTGGGGAAGGTGACGTAATACCTCGCTTGGGGCCGTTTGGCTTCCAGCGCGTGGATTACCCGCTTCAATACCGCCTCTGGCCCTAATGTAAAGGGCACTGCCGGGCCTTGTTTCAACAGTCGGGCCTCCAAATCTTGGTACTTGTCGCGGTGGCAACTGATTTCCGGTTCGATGTTTTTTTTGTACAGTTCGTAGGCGTTGTCGCGGAAGCGGCTGCTTATGGGGCCGGGTTCGACGAGTGAAACATACACGCCGCTGCCAACCAATTCCAATCTAAGCGTGTCGGCCAAGCCTTCCAATGCGTATTTGCTGGCGTTATAAGCCCCCCGGTAAGGCATGGCGGCAAAGCCCAGAATCGAACTGTTGATGATGATCCGGCCTTCGCCTTGCCCTCGCATCACCGGCAAGACCCTATTGGTCAATTCCAGGGTTCCAAACACGTTGGTTTCGAACTGTCCGCGAATGACTTCCCGACGCAAATCTTCGACCGCACCCGGTTGGCCGAAGCCGGCGTTGTTGAACAGCCCATAAAGCTTGCCCCCGGTGGCATCCAATACGGCTTCCACGGCCTCGCTAATGGAAGTTGAATCCGCAATATCCAGCCGGTGAACTTCGAAACCTTTTTCCTTTAACGTCCTTACATCTTCCGGCTTGCGGGCGGTGGCGAATACCCGGTAGCCACGCGCTTGCAAACCTTCCGCGCAGCATAAGCCAATGCCCGAGGAGCAGCCGGTGATTAAGACCGTTTTGTCATTCATGCCGTTTTTCCGTGTGCATTAAGTTGGTGATTGGGGGATGTGATTTTTCAGAATCATTTTACAATGCACTGATCTTACTGCCTTCATTCAAAATATCCAAATATCGTTGGCACTCAGGGTCGGTATCATCCGTGCTGCATATATGGACAGCAAGCCATTGCCAGCCTTGGGTTGCAATTTGAGGCGGAGATGCCCAATTTCGCTGACAATTTCGGCCCTCAATTTCGTGGTGTCAATATCATGGACGGTATGGGTATCGTCAAGAAAATTCAGAAGATCAAGAACAAAGGCCGCATTAATTGCCGTATAGCCCATATCCTGTGCGATGCCTTGCCGGTATCCCCGTAGATAATACTGGAATGAACGGCGAAGGTCGTCGATTTCCCCCAAAGCCTCCCACCTGCGTTTGTGGATTCCCCCTGCGATGCCAAGTGTTTCACCTTCTGAAACACAGTCTGCAAATGCAGGGATTTCTGCCCTGAACACACCTCAGGAACAGCAGGCAGGTCAGTTCGGTGACGCATTGGTGTTGCTCCCGACATCGTCAGCCAACGTGCATTGATGTTTAATGGGATGCCTTAAGTGAGTATACTTGCGCAGCCTTAAACTGTTTTAGCACGCTTGCAAACGATAAAACCCAATCTTAAGTAATTGCCATGCCCTTAAGCCGAACTATTTTGATTACCGCGTTTGCCCTCGCTGTTTGCATAATCCGCCCTTCACACGGCGCAATCTTGGTTGCAGTGGATGTAGGCCATACCTTGGAACATCCGGGCGCGACGAGTGCGAGGGGCGAGACAGAGTTCGGCTTTAACCGCGAACTGGCCGGAAAAATCCAGGAGGCGCTGTCGGCAGCGGGCTTCGCAACCCAGCTTATCGGCGAACACGGCATGATGAACGCTTTGAAGGCACGGACGGACGCGGCGGCGCAAGCAGGTTTCTTCCTGTCCGTCCACCATGATTCGATGCAGCCACATTATCTCTCCGAGTGGAAATTCGAGGGCAAAACCTTGGCCTATGGCGACCGCTTTTCCGGCTTTTCCCTGTTTGTTTCGCGTAAAAATGCGCATTTGGCCGCAAGCCTAAAATGCGCCTCGGTGCTTGGAAACAGGTTAATCCAAGCGGGTTTCAAACCTTCGCGTCACCATGCCGAGCCCATACCGGGTGAGAATAGGCCCTTCGCGGACGAGGCCAACGGAGTTCATTACTACGACGATTTGGTGGTGCTGAAAACCGCCCGCCAACCGGCGGTGTTGATGGAAGCCGGCATCATCCTCAATCGGGACGACGAGTTGACGTTACGAAAACCGGCAACACAGGAGAAAATTGCCAAGGCAGTTGCCGGGGCCTTGGCGGTATGTCTAGGCAAGCCGCCACACCCTTAGCGGACGTTACGCAACGAACCTTTGCTCTCCCTGTTCGTCGCGATGTAGGTTGACGAGGTATTCGACCAGGCACTCCAACTGAAACCCAAGCACGATTGTCGGCTTATAAGGGTTCCCGCGAATGCCAGCAATTCTCATTATGAGCCAAAGTGCTGATAGACAACTCGTCATTCCGGCATGGATGCCGGAATCCAGTCACAAGGATGTGAATCTAGGGGTCGCCACCAAGCCTTTTTCAAACACTTACGCAACCGACAAGTTACCGTCCGTGGCACTGGATTCCGGCATCCATGCCGGAATGACGGCATTGGAGCCATAATGAGAATTGCTGCGCGAATGCGCTGGAATTTGTGCGGATCGTGAAATGGGTTAAAATCGTCAGTTGAATTGCGCACCGCGTCAATATGGATTTGCTGAAAACAGGGCTATCAACTTAAGGCGGGACACGATCAAGGCTTACCCGCTCGCACTGAGCTTGTCGAAGGGTGGGCGGTTAGGTGATTTACAATAATGAATCCACCAAAAGAATCGTCCACGAAAGACACGAAAAGCACGAACGAATCTTGCTTTTGTTCGTGCTTTTCGTGTCTTTCGTGGACTCTGTTTTTTTCCTACGGATCAGATTCTTGATGGGATGTTCTTTCTTAGGAATCACCTTAAGCCATTCATGGTTCGACAAGCTCACCACGAAACGGCTTAACCTGCCCCGCCTTAAGCTGGTAGCCACATTTTGATCTGGAATTTGGGTCATGCAGAGTTGGGTTATGCTATTCCGCCCTATTGCGCCATGGGCATAAGGCAAGCTATATTGTATCCGAAAAAATGCCGAGGAATCCCATTGTGAATCTCGAACAACCCGCCGTACTTGATCTTGGCGCATTAAGTGACGCACTTTCCTCATTGCAGGAAGGCTTGGAAGTGGTCAGCGACCCCAATTGGTTTAATCAACA
>Ga0268283_1001123_pt1 | contig 13611 bp, 13 predicted proteins | sample saktaG_13_FD_190140 | JGI IMG/M metagenome (GOLD analysis project Ga0268283, IMG submission 190140) | Saline water microbial communities from Sakinaw Lake, British Columbia, Canada - sak_2013_06_06_36m | ecosystem: Environmental > Aquatic > Non-marine Saline and Alkaline > Saline ... | reverse complement strand
ATTGAGCCTTGAAAATGATAGACTGAAGAGGATGAGAACAGGCAGGCCGATGACAGAGGGCCGCATCAGGTAAAAGAATCCGGCGAATCAAGCAGATACCTATCGATCGTTGTGAGTGGGATGAGGGGGATCGAATATAATTATAACATATTGTTTATTTTAACAATATCAACATATCCTGTTTATAATACCCCTAAACATACCCCTAAAAAATCACACTGCAACTTGTTTACCCACCCACAAATATTTTTTCACATGGGCCTTTGTTTTTTTCCCGTTTCCAGGCTCCTCCGAAACATGCGATTTTCAATCATATTTTATAGGCGGTGTCAACCCGTAATGAGCGACCAAGGCTTTTTCGATTTTCTGATACATGACGTCTTAGTTTTATTGAGTCTTCTTACATCGACGTTCTATTCAAGATAAAGGAAAACTGTCTGCCGCCCGGTTTCCTGGTCCCTTATCTGATCATTCTCCAGGTTCTTTCCATGCCTATCCGGTTAGCTCCCAAATCATCCTGTAGACAGCCTGCTGGGAATCGCCATGCGAACGAGAGCGCCCACCTATGCGAGGTGTCATAAAAGACACGATCAATAACCGACCACCTTGGGAGCTATCCGGATAGGCATGGTTCCTTCTTTCGGATAATTTGAATTCCTGAAGTTTGGCTTTTCAAAAATCTGAAGTTTCGCCACCTGACACTAAACACGGTTCGCTCATAGCCCAGTCGGGAAGATCCCGACGCCTGCTGTTGGCCCCTATATAGCTCTTGGCTACAGCGCGGCCGGAGACGTTGAAAAGTTTTCCGGCTTTTGCCGTTGCTTCGTTGTCGCTTTTATTTGAAGCGAATGGTTGTTTTTCTCCAAGAGGTTCCTGCGAGGTTGCAGCAACTCGGACCGCCCGGACTTCAGCATTTGAAAAGCGAAAGTTTTTAAAACATGTTGGAATGCTGCCTATTGTCCGTTTACCGGCCTATACCATCACAAGGCCCGAACCTCAAACGGCCCCCGTCGCGTGTCTGGCGGTCCCGATCCCTCCCGGTGCATGTCACCACTAGACCCGATACCCCAAACGCCTCGCCTTGCGCGGCTGGCGGACCCGGTTCCTTCGGTATATATGTCATCGGGTCATGCCCCATTTTGTTTTAGGTACTCATAATCAGCAACTACCGAGCATTCACGACCGAAATCTTCAAGATCTATTTGATATCGCTTAACTGTATTTGTCCATATCTCGACTGTGTAATAAGTTCCCAAATTCATCTTTTGCATTCCTGCTCGGCTTCGAAAAATCTTCTGCCCCTCTTTTTTCAATCTCCGTTGAATCCTTTGAAATAAGGCTCTTTCTGAAATTGGTACTTTTCTCTCTGTCATATAAGTCACCCCCTTTCATTTTGGAGCATGATCTCATAAGCGAGTTAACAAGTCAATGAGTTATTGCGTATAATGATAATATGAGCATTTGTATTAAAAAAAAATAGAAGTGGACTTTTCGCCAGAAACAAAAAATCCACCCTTGATGCTCTTAGAGCGGGTTGTGGTTCTGGTGGGGATACGGGTTTTTCTGTTTAGCTATCATAGGGAGCTGTGGGGACCGCCGGTCATGCCCGGATGCATATCATTTGACCGATACCCCATGACAGTAACCCTGCCGCGTTTGCGCATGAACTCAGTTCCTTCATCGACATATGACATCTAAAGGGTATGTTCAGCCTCACTTCCGGATCCGCAATATACCCGGCGAAGTCCTTGGAATATATCCTACCCAATAATCCGTATCCAAAAATAAAGATTTTCTCTTTGATTGCGTCATCAACCCGCTGTCTTGCCTTTGCCGCCTCACTATCTCCACCGCTTTCACTGAGGATCCGGTCCATGTACGCTTTAATGCTCACACCTTAAGCGCTTCACCTTGTGCATCTGGCAGCCCCCGTTCCGTGATTCCCCCAAAAAGAAGTGATTTCCTTAGACGGCACCGCCGTTGATATACCGATGCATAAAATTCTGTTTATTCCGGCGACATCAGACCGTTAAAACCGATCAATGCCAATTCAGCATCATGACAGACAATACCGCTCCAATTCAGCCCGTCACTTCGACATCCGGAAAGTGTCCCGAATCTGGACCCGACTTATATTGTTCTGAACTTATGACCGGACCCGCCTTAATGCTTTCAGCCTGATTTCCGAATGGGGAAGCAGTTCTTTCAATGACGGCCCCCTGTAGTCGCACTGGCAATGACTTCGGGCAGTGGCACATGGGGTTTGTATGGGTCGAAAAGAACCTTCACCGCCCAGGGTCATCTATTCGGAATAAGTCAATTCGTTTGGCAGACATGGAAGCTTTATCATAGGGTATTTTTGGATTAATACAGAAACTGCAGTTATCAGATTCCTAATTATTACGGTTGCCGGAGTGTTTATGAGAATGAAGGATACAATTTGTATCGTCGAAGGTGGCAGAACTCAAGAATATACAAGTCTTCTAAACCGTGCATATTCGAAACAGCGAGGAACCAGTCATTTTTGTGCCATTTTATCGCATTTTCATCATCCTGTAGAATACGAAATGTATAGGTTGAGTGGTTTCATCTTTATACAATGACTACTCCCCCCTTTTTCGTTGGATATGCAATTCCCAGATTTGAATCATTACCTGGCCTGTGAAACGGATGATCATTGCCAACCCCAGACATCCGAAAAATAGCAGCATAACGTTTCCCGAAGTCGGATGGTGAATAATCTTCTCTGCGGTGCGCCCGAAGAGGCCGGGCTTGGAGATTACCTGTCTGGTGCCGTCCGGATTCTCGACGACATCGTCTCCGCCCACGATGGCCTCCCGGTAATTGATCAGCACGGTGACACCCGCACTGGTCAGCAGAACACGGGGGTGTTTTTCCAGAAAGGACAATACTCTGGCGGGAGCTTCGCTAATCATATCCAGCACGCGGGAGCTCTGCCCTGCCTCCAACCGGCTCAACTGAGGCATCAGACGGTGCAGTTGCACGGCCTGGGGCACCTCCAGCCGAAGTGCCGTCCGAATGCCTTGTGATCCCAGTCCCTCACAAATATCCACGCCAATCCCCGGAAGTTTGGCCGCAACCCGCAGAGCGTCTGATCCATGGCTGGTTAGCAGCCGATTCATTGCCGCCGGGTTGTGGTTGACGGCTGCCAGAGCCTTGCCCACCATGGATTCCGGAATATCGTCCAAAGCCTGAATCAGGCGGCCGGGATTTGTTTTGACCGCCTTAAGGGCCGACATCCCGTGTGCCGTAACATACTGTCTGAGTTGATGCACCGCTTTGTCGCCGCCAACACGCATGGCATCTTCAGCGATTTCCCGCACAGCCTTTTCACCGCCCCATTCGGCAAGCTCCTGGGCTGCCCGGCCGCCGCCTTTTCTCACCACGATTTCCGCGAGTTCCTGTGCAACGACTTTGAGTCCAGAAACGGGGACAGCCTGCACCAGAACCGGCGATGCCAAATAACAGACCAGAGACAGCAAGATGATTCGAATTTGGGTACCCATTATGACCTCCCCTTGATGATCATTTCAGATGTATTCAGATTAGCCTTCAACAGATTCTGCAGACCGGCAGTCAGCTTATGCTCCAACCCGTCAGATGTATCGGCAATAACCGCCTGGCGGGCCAATGACACCATATGGGTGCATTCGGCGGTCAGTTTTTCTTTGATCTGACCGCTGGCCCACCAATCCACCAGAAATCCCCATACAACGCCTGCGGGAATACAGTATTGCGGCGGCAGATAGTTGCAGAGAACCCACCCGTCGAAAAAATCGGTTACCAGCGATTCCGCCATATTAAGCGCCGACTGCTGACCCATCCCCTTGAACCCGCCCTGATAAGCCTGAAGCACCAGATGGTTGTAGTTGGCCAGTTCCAACCGGTCGGGATTCACGGGTAAATCCGTATGCATCACCACATACCGGATATCCGACACCATCAGGGTCTGATTGGCCTCCAGTGCATAGCCGTAGCTTTGCAGCACGCCCCTGATATCCTGCTGGATGCGGATGTCCGAAAATACATGCTTTTCAAAAGAGTCCCGCACATAGTCGGCCACCCGCCGGGGGTCTTTATTTCCCCGGAGCTGATCGTACCAGTCCCCCAGTTGCCGGCCCAGAATTCCGAACCGGGTTCCGAACGACGCCATCTCTTCCACAAATGAGTCAATCCCGCTTTCATACTGGTCGAAGCAGCGGTTCATTTCCGAGATGGCGGTTATCAGTTCAGCCTTGTTCTGCTCATGATAGCGGCGGATAACGGGCTGCACCTCATCCTTCAGCAGGGCTTCCAGTTTCCGGGGGGTAACATCCTCCTGCCGGACCGGGGCAGGTATCGGATCGAAACGCAGTTCATTCCCAGCACCAGACCAATAAAGGCAAAATGTCACAGCCAGCAGTACCACACCCACACCGCTCAACACCAGGTTCTTTGCCAAACTTCTTTTTACTTGACGTCGATTATTCATATTTGTCTCCAGACATTGATATTTGTTTTGTCAGAAAAAGAACCATTTTGTTCTTAAAGTCGGTGATGAGCAGGAGAATGTGACAAATCTATCGACCTATCCGCTTTTGTTGATATGGCGACAGGCGCCGGGTATTTTCTTTTTAATGACGGCCTTTACCAATCGAAGAACCCCCTTCGCGCTGTTTAGATGCAAGTTTCAATATCCCCCATAAAATTGTTACTATAGCGATAACAGCGAAAATAAATTCTAGTATATTGACTGCACCATCACGAAGAAACTTTGTTGCAATGTAAAGATTTCCTGCAATGCTTGCTACACCACCCGTAAAATACGTACCAAGAGGCACAAAGATGAATATCGGGATCCCAAGCAGAAGCAGAAAGGAAATATTCATCAATACCCATTGCCTTAAACCACCTTTTGGAGAAATTGAATATTCAAGGCAAAGAATGTTGTACATGATGGTTTCAGTTGCACGCAGAAGAGCCGGCAGATCATCAAAAACATCATCTACAACTGGCTTCCTTAATGGAACAGCAACCGGGAAAAATGCTGATTTTACCTTGTTTATGATATTGTTATCTTTTCCAGAATTGTTTTCATTCTCGTTCATTATCGTTTCTCCCATTATTATTTCTCCTCGGGGTTTTACGCACTTTTGAGCCCATAGCACTACCCATAATAAGAGCAATCAAAAACCCTGCGGTACCAAAGCCTATCGACAGATAAAAAGAATTCTCCGCTTTTAAAACTTTTTGTTGAGCCATATTTGTGGCCTGCCTCTCGATTTGGATTTGATTTTCAAGATCATGTATTCTTTGTTCTTTATCTTCGGCGGAAGAAAAAGGCCAAAAAGCCCACCCACATGGAGCCAAAAAAGTCGAACAAATTGTAAGGACAATCATAATGACGAATATTTTTTTCATTATTCCAATCGCTCCATAGGTCTTAGTACCGGTTAAGTTTTAACATGCGATACAGCGTGAAATACACGTGTATAAATACCGCGATCAGCGATGTGTAAAAAAGAGCCTGTTTTCATTTCATCATGCTTCTCAGATTATTCTGTTATTTCAGTCGATGATGACCATTGAAATGTGACAAATTATTTTTTTGTCGAGGGATGGCAATGATTCGAACTCAGACGGCCAGCATGGCTCTCAACGTCGTCATGTTATGCGCAGATGCACTCGATATATTTTTGTTAATACTGTCACATTGAGAAGTTCCCATTCGACAATATCTGTAGAACAGCCTGTTTGATATCGCTGGAGATCTCAAACAAACATTCGTCAAGATCATCATCTTCAGTTCAGATGAAATTCCGGGAGGTTCAAATGCCATGTTGTATCAAATGTAATATCCTGCATGCGATAATTGACCTATATGTCAATGGACAGCGAAACGATCTCCTGTATCAGAATGCTCTGATCAACAGTTGCGACCCAGTTTCTTTCGATAATTGTCACATTATGGAAATCATATTCGACAATAATTGCAATACTGACTTGAAAGGCGGCGTTGAAACTCAAGCCGGTTAATTCAAAGATTGATTGCGGAGGGTATATGGCTATAGAACTGAAAATTGGAACGCACCTGGTTACATCACGAACTGGCTACACCCATCATGGAATTTATATTGGAGAGGGAAAAGTCATTCACTATTCCGGTCTTGCCGATGGCTTTGAAAGCGGCCCTGTCGAGGAAACTGATTTAATAACATTTTCCGGAAAAAATGGGATAACGGTTAAAACGTACAAAAATGCGTTTTCTGCTCAAGAGACAATCCGCAGGGCGCGATCAAGAGTCGGTGAAAGTTCTTACAGCGTTTTCAATAATAACTGTGAACATTTCTGCCTATGGTGTGTCGTCGGAGATCACGATAGTCCTCAAGTCGATACAGCCACTTGGATTAGTGCACCATCTGTTGGAAGTATCGTTGGTCTGGCAGCCAGGACGCTTATTGCTTCTTCAGGCGCTGTGATAGGTTTGTCTGGACCAGGCATTATGACCGGCTTGGCCTCAACAGGCGCAATGGTTGGCGGGGGGGCTGTCGCAGGAATTGCAATACTTGGCGCCGCACCAGCAGCAGCAATGGCTTCTCTCGTAAATAACACTGTTCTTGCGGACAACCCGACAATGGGGAAAAAAGAGCGCAATTCCCGCGCTATCGGGCGTGCCGCAAGCTATGTCGGAGCAGGTGCGGGTACGGTCGGCAGCATTGCAGCGATAAGTGCCGCGGGGACTACGGCAGGGCTAGGCGCAGCGGGCATTACTTCAGGACTCTCGGCGATAGGCGGAGTCTTTGGCGGAGGCATGGCTGCTGGCTTGGTCCTCATAACTGCGGCTCCGGCTGCTGCGGCTACAGTTGTCGGATATGGCATTTACAAACTTTTTCGCTGGGCAATGATGTAATGAACGGGTTCTCAATAAATATCTTCCCTGGGTAAGCATCAACTATACCAATTACTTGAATTCCAGAATATAGGGCTCAATGACATTGACTTGGATCTGTCACGGGATCAATAAAATATTTGATTTTCTCAATAGAGACAGTAAGGAGCAGAACGCCATGACTTTTCAGCAAACAGACTTGAATGATTTAAGAAAAGCGAAGATGCTGCTGGAGAATCCGGGTATTGCAGCAAAAATCACCAATTTGCTGGGTACTCCAATTGAAAAAGGATTTGAACTTTTACCCAAAAATTGGAATGTGAAAATCGGTGAAGTGACCAGAGAGGCTTTATTCAAGGCAGCTCATGCTGCGGTTTACACAATGAAGGATGCGCCTGGTGAAGAATCATCTAATTTCTGGCATAAAATAACCGTGGCAACAACAGGCGCCATAGGAGGTTTCTTTGGGTTACCGGCATTGGCGATAGAGCTGCCCATATCAACAACAATCATGTTGCGATCTATAGCCGATATCGCCAGAAGTGAAGGGGAATTTATCAGCAATATTGAATCCAAAATAGCCTGTATTCAAGTGTTTGCATTGGGCGGAACGATCAACGGTGATGATGCTTCCAAATCCGGATATTTCGCAATTCGTTCGTTTCTGGCGCGATCTGTAACGGAAGCTGCAGAATATATGGCAGAAAAAGGTCTAGCTGAAGGCGGTGCTCCGGCTCTTGTCCGACTTATCATTCAAATCTCCGAACGTTTTAGCATTCAAATATCGGAAAAAGCAGCCGCACAAGCAATTCCTGCAATTGGAGCTGCAGGGGGAGCTTTGGTCAATACATTGTTTATTGATCATTTTCAGGATATGGCGCGCGGTCATTTCATCGTACGGCGTCTTGAACGAAAGTATGGCAACGAAATCGTTGAGGCAACATACAAGGCAATCTGAAATATTTAACGGAACTCGTAACCAAACAAACTTCACACCCATGTCGACCTACAGCACTTATATTACACAAAAAAAGCTACAATTTCGATGTGGGGAAGAAAAAAACGAATTTCATAAGCATAGGAGATACAGATATGGCAATGTCATCCACAGAAGCACAATCAGAAATAGAATTCTTGAATGCGCAGGCCGTAGAATTGGATCCAATCGATATGGCGGTCAGGCTCATAAATAAAGGCTTATCTCAAGATGTTGTGACTCATTTAATAAAATTGTGCGACCATGTCAAAATTATTGCTGGCAAAGTTATTCAGATTGGTAAAATTGTTCTTATGAAAATTTGGGAATTTATCCAGGCAAACCCAGATCTTACAATAGGTATCGCCGTGGGGGCTGCGCTATGTGCATTAACGCATATGGTTCCATGGATCGGACCCAAAATTACACCGATTGTCACCGCTCTTGGTGCAGCGTTTGGTGCCGTTGCAGGATATCGCCTTGATAAGAAAGGACAAGGGAAAGTTTTTGATTCTGGAGTCTTCGGCATTGCAGCAGATATAATTACGTTAGCAAAAAAGTTTTTAAAACTTTTTTCTTCAATTTTAATTGCTGTGACAGAATATGTTATGGGAACGAATTCTTAAAATTCACATTAATCATGAGGACATCAATGGAACCAGACATTAGTAAAGAAGAGTACATAGAAGCTCTGAAAAAAATGAAAAAAAGTCCTGCTTCTGTTGTCGGAATCCTTGGTGATCTGGTAGTTACGGGAATCGGCACTACAGCGGGGGTTGGAGTTGCCGGTAAAATTGCAGCGGCATTCGGTGCAACAACATTACTGGGATCAACAAAGCTGGCAATAATTTTGGGGACAACATTTGTTACTACAACCCCTATCGGTTGGGTTATTGGGAGTGCGGCAGCAGCAGGAGTATTAGCCTTTGGGACAGGAAGATTAATCCGGAGCGGAGCAAAAACCGATACCATCAAAAAATATACTATTCGGGAAATAGAGCGGCGAATTTCCAAACTTTAACAAGAAGGCTTTTCTCTATTAATCCTTGTAAGGATATTGAGATTATGCCATACAATCATTACAGGATTGGCATCCACCAGTAATTCCGTTTCCCTGGATGCCCCGACTGGTTTATTGATGTCCGGCAATTCCGGATGAAAATCTTCTCATGTTGGCCGCGACATCATGACGATGAAGAATAAAATTCCCACCGACCGCCTGATTTTGGAAACCCGTTTTCATGATCTCACAATCCAGAATCTTTCCAGGCCCGATAGGATCGACTGGCCAGAATCATGGCAAGAACTGAATGATTCACTTCAACAGTTGAAAAAAAACCTGCCGGAAAAACTGATACCTCTGGTGGATTTATCCCTGGCAGCCCATTTTCTACTGACACCACGGGATTCGATAAATCCAAAAACCAGACAGATATTCATCGACACCATCCACCCGGACCTGCTCCTCAGGACAATATTTTGTGAAACAGGCAAATGGCGTCTGGTTCCGGTGGTAGTGGTCCCTCACGAAAACCGGGCAAAAATCCAATGGTTCATGGTCGGCGCATTGGCTGATTCCTGTGGCGCAAACTGGCCGAAATGGATGGAAGCCCACCTGGATGATGCCAGCTTATCAGCTATTTCCGAAGCATTTCAGGCAGCCCGAGAGTATTCTGGAATCAACAAAAGTCCTTTTACCTTTCCAATCATTTCCCCGTATGATGTATGGCAGATTCAGGGCCGGTCTCTGGGACTCCCGATTGCATTGGCTTGTCTTTCCGCCCTGACCGGTGAAAACATGATGCCGCAATTGCTGTCAACCGGTGATGTTTCGCATCTTGATCCCTTTCCGGTTCAAGCCGTGGCGGATATCCCGGCCAAAGCCGACGTCGCAAGTCAAAAATACCGACTGTTCCTGGTTCCCAAAGCCGGGTTGCCTCCGGCTTCACAACCGGATGGGCTGACAATAAAACCGGTCTGCGATCTGAAAGAAGCGTGGCTGTGGGCGCGGCTTTATAAGCCCGGCCAGGAAAAAGATCTGGATTTGTTGAATTATATCCAATGCGATGCGACCCTGCTGGTAAATTATTGTCTGGAGATTGACCGAGACTTGCTGGAATGGCTGATCAACTCGGAAGACGGAAGAATTTTAATCCAGAGCATCATTAATGATCTTGATTGTGCTAAAATCCTTGTCGAAAAACTGACTGCATGTCTGGAATCCACTAATCGAGACTTGACGCGAGCCGCTATCCTGGAAAGGCTTATCCCAAAGGATATTGGTTTTAGTTCTCTGGTAAAACAACACCCCCTGCTGGCATTCAAATGGTCGGTTATGAATCTGAAGCGAGCCAATCATTGCGGCAATAACGATGAAAGCCGCTACTGGAAAGAGAAGGCATACGCGTTCCGACAGATCGCGCTCAGGGCAGATCCCAAAGAATTTTCTTATTTTATTAATAATCTGTGTGTCTCCTTTCACAATACTTACTCCTTTCATTCCGATCCGCCATCTGAATTTCTGGAAGCAATGGAAGATGAACAGAATCATAGACGGGGGTTAAGTTTTGTACTGGGGAGCATGTATGGTACAATGGCCCAAAATTATGCATTCTGCGGCCCTACCTATCTGAAACAAGTCATCCAGTATGTCGAACTGGCGCAGTACCAGTTCGGAGATGGAGAAATTCCCGATTACCAAAATGATTGGATTCGGGAATTTTCCTATCTGATCTATGCATTTCTGGATGCCAGTGACTATGGAAAGGCCAAACAGGCGCTGTGGCGCTATCTGCAGATTGATTCCTGGTCGGAACTGAAACCCTGGCAAGATATGACAAACGATTTCGAGCGATTTGCATTGGTACGATACCTGGCGGATTCTTGGTACCATCTCAACCGTTCCGACGAAACTGAATTGGTTACCCGATTGATAGATAAAGATGCCTGCAAACCCCTTAATGGTGATCATCCTTGTCAACTAATCGCCTGGAATCTTGGGAGGTTGGCGATGGCGATGAATAATCCCTTTCTGGCCAATAACTTCCTTGAGACCAGTATCCGTTTTTGCGAAAAGAGCGATGAAACCATCCGGCCGATGGTTCTTCTGCCGCTTTCCGCCCTCCATCATGCTAATCTTTTGACAAACCGGCATTGGATGTCTTTTGAATCCGCCAAGGATTTGATTCAATCCTCTCAATATTTAAACCTGGATCATTTCCTGCCGTTGATGGCAGGTGATATGCCTGCTGCCCTGCACCTGTTATGGAAAAATCAAGCACGTTTTTTTCCGTTTATGTACCGTTAGAACCTCAACCCGCTCGCATGCTTTTGCGCGAGATCCCATCATGAAACCAGGTGAAAATCATGACAACGACCCATAAAACCTATGCCTTCTACTGCGATGAGAGCGGCACTTTCCGAACCATCGACACCCACGTCATCTGTCCGCTGATTATCGAATACGAGGCCGTGGGGAATGAAGACATGGGCGAAATCTGGAAGAAATCATTCCCTGAAGGAAATTGGGAGAAGTTTCATGCAACGGATTTGGAGAAGACCATTGTTCAAAGTGTTCTGGATCTCATGATATCGGAACTGTTTAACGCGAAAAATGTATCGGCCGCCTATATTTTTCACCGAAACGCACTGGATTATAATTATGATTTTTACTATGGCATGTTGTACAAATTTTTTCTGTGGTTCTTTACCGTCATCCTTGATTCCGAGAACACAAAAAGAACGATCGGCGACAGGGTGATTGTAAAATTCAACATTTACCTGGCTGAGCGCGGTCCGTTGAATTTATTGACTTTTCAAAAATCACTGCAATCCAGATTCAGCAAGATGGCCAGTGAATACAATAAACGGCATCATATCCCTACGGATAATTTTGGCTTCAACACCGCCATCTATACACTGCCGGCATCCCAAAGCCCGTTCATTCAGGTTTCGGATCTGCTTTCCAATATTGTACGGGCATACCTGAAGGGATGGCAGATGCCTTCGGGTTCGACATCGTTTCTTGATAACCTGAAATATACCGAGGCACTTGATACAGAACTGAATACCCATGAATTCAAAACACTGAGCGGAAGATCCCGAAGCAATCATGTGCTGACTATGGTTATAAATACCAGTGAAATGCAGACAGTTCCCAAACAAGCACCGTCTCCGGCGGTTCGGGTTGAGGAATCCTTCAGCCAGGTTTTGTTGAACAGCCTCCCGAACCTGACCCGTGAATCAAAAACCGGCCTGGATTCGAGCCTGAATGCCCATGTTGGAAAGATAATGCAACAGGATCGGATGCAGCAGATGATTGAAACCGATCACATCCGCATATCGGCTGAGATGATGATAAAAACGAGGCGCGAATTTCTGGAAGGGAGCATTCTGATTCAATTTCTGCAGCAGTATATCGACAGGGCGCGGACGGCGGAAAACCCCCTGGCTCCTTATCTGGACAAACTGGAGGTCCAAACAGCGGTGCAGTATCTGGCGGTCAACAACCATCAGGGGCATTTTCCATTGAATGACGAATGCGTCCGAAAGGCGGAAACAACGGCCGATAAATTGAAACTGGATATCGCATGCTGGCCGATGGTCTGTGATTTCTACAATAACATGTCGGTGTCCCTGCATAATATTTTTGATTTCAGCCAGGCCACCCGGAGACTTCATTCCCTGATCGAGCACCTGGAAAGGGATTTAAAAAATCCATTCAAAGGCTCAGGAATCAAGTGTTACGAAATCGGCGCATTGTTTGGCTCTTACGCGCAAACCCTGGCGTTTGACGCCCATTGCACGTTTTTCAGAACACGGGATAAGCTGAATTTGCAGCGGATGTTGGAAGAAGCGGAATACTATTCCGACCTGGCAAAAGAACACTTCACCGAGCCGGCGGATCACGAACGACAAATCACCTATCAGACCCATTTCCTCTTGCAGGCGTATATTCTGACCGGTGAAAAGAAGCATCTGGAGGCCGCAGACCGATTGCTGACATCGGACGGGAAAACCGAAGCTGCTATCGATGCATTTATTGATACTTGCCCGGAACGCAGCATGATGAATCCGGCTTATCGCGTCTGTGCGGCATTGAAAACCGCCTGCCTGTCCGGGCAAAACCATCCCAAAACCGCAAAGATGATCGAAGTGATCCTGAAAAACCGGGATATCCTGCCGCCGTACCATCCCATCGAGCAGATTCTTGCATACCTGATCCTGATGGCGGATCAGCCGGATCAAGCGAAACGATTGAAATCGCTGCTGGGGCATCTGAAATTCCCCCCCAATATCGTCAAAACGATTCAGTTGATCATGCAGCTTCAGGTGGCCTATCATTGGAAACAGCCGATAACACAGGTAAACATTCAGGAAATTGCAGACAGCCTAACGCCCGATATCAAACCTCAGTGGCGGAACTATGGACTGATTCAGGTGTTGCAGGAATACATCAAAAGCCCCAACCGCTGGCATGTGGGGCCGATGGAAGTGTTGCCGTTCAATTATGCCTGAATGCTTAGTACTACTCCGACAAATAATAGTTTACTTTAAGGGCGTACATCAGCCCTTTCAAGGTAGTACTTATTTCTTTTTTCTGTTTGCGAGCAATTTTGCCGTAGAAACATGAGGAGAGTTCTTGTTCATGATTCTTTTTAACGCCGGTTTCTTCGGCCCGCGAGGGTGCTTTTTGAATGCCGACAGTTTAACATTTGAAGCAAGTACCTTGAGTAATTCGACGAAT
>Ga0268283_1001122_pt1 | contig 13614 bp, 9 predicted proteins | sample saktaG_13_FD_190140 | JGI IMG/M metagenome (GOLD analysis project Ga0268283, IMG submission 190140) | Saline water microbial communities from Sakinaw Lake, British Columbia, Canada - sak_2013_06_06_36m | ecosystem: Environmental > Aquatic > Non-marine Saline and Alkaline > Saline ... | reverse complement strand
ACATCATTCTGCGTAACGGTACCAGTGTTGCGGTAAGTTATGAGGTAATCAACGCTGTCACCAGGGTTGACTGCTCCAGTTTCTATACCAGCTTTGTAAACTTGTTTGCTGATTGTGAAGTTTGGTTGGTCGGCCTTCACGCGGAAGGTGACATAACCGGCAAATTCATTACAGCCAGGCACTTCTCCATTTATGGCACTGTAGCCGATAGGTGCGCCAGTTGTGACGACACTATCAGACATAGCTAGGCCATTGACTGCGCCTTTGCTGTGAATAGTAGCTGAGCCAGACACATAACTAAGAGCGATATCGCCACCAGTTGTGTTGCCAAAGCTAATATCATCCCAGACTTCAGACGGAGTCGCATTATTTGCGCCAACGTAGCCAACAGCCTTCGTCGCAGTACTGCCACTAGTGACAATAGCTGGAATTTGGGCTTTGACGTATGAGCCAGTTGCCTTTAAATTAAGGTTGCTGGCAGCATTGTTGTGGAAGTAGACGAAAACAACGTACTCGTGACCAGGTGTAAGACTGATTGAGTCGACGTAAGTTTCGTTACCTGAATTTGCATCGCGGACTTGAACGAAGTTTCGTTCGTCGCCCTGCGAAGGGTTATTGGTAATTGAGTTAAATGTCACATAAGTGGCAGGATTCTCAATCGTGTAGGTTGGGCGACTTGGTCCCCAAGCTAACAGTGCAGTAGGGACGATAATTGCGGCTGCAATCATCGCAAGTATTGCGCTTAATTTTTTCATATAATTCTCCTTCTTGATTCATCTCGCAGATGGAATCAAATTAATAAAGATTGTGTTTCTAAAATATTAAATATTATCCGCCGAAATTTCAAAGAAATTTTTGCGGACACGTTTTGGTGCCGTATTATTAAGCATTAATCCCCATCACAACGCTATGCAGTATTGCATAGTTCGATAGGGCGATGGCCATATCATTCGATATGGTACCTAAATCAGATCATTACAATGTGCATGTCGAGGAAACTAAATCCCTCAAAGACGATAGATGTATAGAAATAATAGAGGAGGGTGCGCAGTTTTAAGGCTGCGCACCCATCACTCATCCCCAAGGATTTCCTGGGTCTCCCGTGTTGGGCCCAGAAGTTGGGTTGACGCCTGGCTCGGGAGCCGGCGTCGGTGTTGGGCTTACGCCCGGCATCGGAGTCGGTAACGGTGTTGCGCCAGGCGCAACAATCGCTCCCGTAGGGGTGGTCGTGATGACGACTGGCGGAGTTGCCTCCGCAGTCACCGAAACGGTTGGGACTGGCGGTTTAGTGCCAGTTCCGGAGTCGGGTTCGGTCCCGTCTCCCGGCTGTTTATAATCAGCCGGGTCGCTCGATTTTGGTGTGACAATATTGCCACAGCGAGCGAGAATCCAAATGGTCTTTCCGCCAATCACTATTTTGATTGAACGGAGGTCGCCAGTAATGGTGTCTTCATCCGAAGCGACAACGTTGCCGTTGACAACTCCAGAATTAGTACCATTGCTTGGTGCCTTTTCGGGTGTGATTTTCGCTTGCGACAGTAGCAATTGCATTTCTGCAACTAGCTGCACAGCTAAATCGGTCGCCCATCCGTCGGCGTCTACCAGTGCGGCCTTATCGACCGTTCTGGCAAGAAAATATCGAACTGCCCCAACCAAAAGGTTGGGATCGGTCTTTACTCTCTCTAGCCAAGCATAGGCTGCCGAAGCAGCTTCTGCATTGGTTTTGGCGTCGCGGATTGCTGTTGCCCCTTCGGACAGCCAGCGGTTTTCTAAATAGTCACCTTCAATCATCATCCATGTGGTATGAACCACTGGGGCGACGGTTGGCGTGACGGATGCGGATGGTGTTGGGCTCGGGTTGTTGTTCGTGTTCTGCGTCTTCTGCAAAATCATGGCAATTGCTGCCAAAATTAGTGCAAAGGTAACAAAAACACACAAGAACACCAATAGCCAATCCACTGTTCGCGTATTCGTGATTTCTTCCGGAGCTTCCGCGCCAGATTCTTCCACGATTTCTTCATCGACATTTTCCTCTGTTTCGGGTGCCTCGATGGCGACCTCTTCCTCGGGAAGTTCTTCGACAATTTCTTCGGCTTCAGCCTCAACGGCATCTGCTTCGGAACGTTCCGCTTTTTCGATTGCTCTGTTTAGCCTTGCGGCCCTCAGAGAAATCAACTGTTTCCTGAACCACCATTCGATTTTCTTTAACATAACAGATTCCTCCTTTTTCCCCCCGTAGGGCGTCTCGATACGACAAATTGTCGAATCAATACTGCCCACGAGGTATTCGGGAGCAGCCGTTAAATTAGGAGTAAAACTTCTAAACTAACGTGCCGCTCTCGAAAAGGAAACTGCAATATATCTATACAAAAGTACAAGTCTTTATCCGACATGCACTGTAATGATCTGACTTATTAATGATCCTCCGCTAACCCGGGTCCTCACACCTGGGACAACTGATGTTATAAATCTATCACAAAACAGCCAAAATGTCAATGCTTAGCGACACATTAAATACATAAGTGCAATAGGTATTATTTTGCTCCCAATCTTTAAGTTGACAATCCAAGGCGGGTTTACGGCAAAATTTATGAGAAAATTACATATTATATAATAAAACCTTCGATTAGAAGGTCCGTCCTTCTAAAAAAGCTTGCGCCTCTATTCAAATAGGTCATTTTTTGCTACAATCATCTGGCAATTGTTAGTAGCGGTCTCATCGTCTAACGGTTAGGACACCAGGTTTTCATCCTGGCAATCCGAGTTCGATTCTCGGCGAGATCACCAAATTAAAATACTCATCATTTATGATGGGTATTTTAATTTGGCGCCTTCGGCCGTGAACCGAACTCGAAGAGTTCGAATTCTGTCAAATCTAATGATTTTACAGAATTTAGTTGATGTCATAACAAGAAGTTTACGGATTGTTATGACATCTTGCGTTGGAACGGCGAGATCACCGTCAATAATTAATATTTTATCGAGCAAACGGAGGAGCGCAGTGAAACGGAGCGATTTCTCGGCGAGATCAAACTCATTGTCATAACAAGAAGTTTACGGATTGTTATGACATCTTGCGTTGGAACGGCGAGATCACCTGAAAAAAGAAAAGACCTCCCGTTTAAGGGAGGCCGGAGCGCCGAGTTATAAAACTCAAGGCGCCCCTGTGGCACGAAATCCAAGCCTATATAGTAACGATGGTGGGGATTTGGGTCCTAGACCAAAATCCTGCTTCTGATTTGTCTGGCCCGTCGTGGTTCACCCATCGGGCCTGTATGTGTGTTTCTCCGCCTTCGGCGCAGAATATCGGCACGAAAGCTGAGGCAAATCTTGCGCCATTAGCGCAAATCATCGGCAGCACGTTCCCATTAAGTAGGGGATAGCACTGTGGTGAAAGGCATAGTAGTGTCATGACCTCCATCCCAGCCCAGCGTAGTGGGGTAGTAGTGCGGGGGGTGATGCCACCAGTGGAATGCCTAAGATTGAACTTGACCAGCTCAACTGATGGGCCCTCTTTGTGCCCTTTGAGCTGTAGCTCTTCCGCATAGATGCAGCTATAGACCTTATGGCCGATTTCGGCCATTCGGTCTTGTAGCCATGCATATTGCTTGTTCCAGTTTAAGACTATATTGCCCTTGCCCATAAGACTGACGCTGATCGGGGACAGATTGTCCGTTTCGGGCTCCAGTTTTTCAACTGCCCGATTTAACATATCGATCCTTTGGCCAGAAAGGCCAAGACCGTAGTAGAAATTTGCATCAGCTATCAGTTTTGGGAATTCCTTGGGATTAGTCCAAAGTAATTCTGTGTCATTTATGTCCATATATACACCTCTCCTGCCGCTCATCAGTCGCGTTACGCGCTGTTATTTGAAGACGGCAACCAACATTAAACGAGAGTTAAATGCTTGTCGCCATCTTCAAAATATGCTTGGATTTTTAAAGTGCTAAAAGATATTTAAGCACAAAAGGGATGATTTGTATAGAGTAGTAAAGCTCTCAGTCCAAAAATATCTAACTTTTTTTGCATGTTGACTAGACGATGTGACAAAAATAGAGTAAACTAAAACTGATATACATAAGCGATTTATAACAGATGGCGCACGATAAAAAAATTATAGTTGGTAATTGGAAAATGAACCTCAATATGCATGAGGCGAGTTTGTATTTGCTGCAATTGTCTAAACTCGTAAAAGTTCGACGTGATGTCGAAGTGATTTTGGCTCCAACCGTACTGACATTACAGTCGTTAAGTTTGCAGGTCAATTTACGACAATTTAAGCTAGCTGCTCAAAACTTTTTTTGGCGAGACCACGGCTCATATACTGGCGAGGTGTCAGCTTCTCAGCTACGCGGAGTAGTGCAATATGCTTTGGTTGGTCATTCTGAAAGGCGCCATATTTTTAACGAGTCCGACAAGGATATGCGCAACAAAGTTGCGGCGGCGGTTCGAAATTGCATTAGACCAATACTTTGTATCGGTGAAACCGCCTGGGAGCACGCCAACGGCGAGACAAAGGATGTTTTGCATGATCAACTTATCGGCGGGTTAGCAAATATTACCAGCGAAGAACTTGACCAGGTGATTGTAGCTTACGAGCCGGTTTGGGCGATTGGCACTGGTCAAAATGCCTTGCCATCCGATGTGACTGCGGCCGTAAAGATTATTCGCAAACAAATTGAGCATCTATATGGGGCTAAATCGGCTGAGGCAATTCAAATTTTGTACGGAGGAAGTGTAACCCCGGATAGCGCAGCGGATTACTTAGCTCTGTCTGGTGTTGACGGGCTTTTAGTTGGCAATGCCAGCCTAGAGGCACATATATTTAGTTCAATAATAGAAAAAGCGCATAAAGGCTCATCTGAAGCCGAAGAGGATTAGGAGTATACATGCAGGATTTAGATTTTGATGAACTTGATAGGGCTGTAAATTCAGCAATTTCTAACAGGCCGGCGTCTCAAGTACCGCCTAGGCCAGTTGGCGGTCTGCCAACTATACCAGTATTACCATCAGCACCCGCTGCTCCAAGGCCAAGCACTGGTAGGTTTATGGATGTGGTTCATCCCTCTTCAAACATGCGTTCAGCAATTGTGATGCCAGAGCGAACATCAAGTCAGGTAGTCACTGTCCCTAACGATCAGCTCCCGATGGTTCAGTCCCCTCCTGCAGATGATGATTCTGATATTGATCAGATAAGTAACGACATTACTGACGCGATGAATCTGGCAGCCGACAAGCCGCTTGAATCGCCATTTCTTTCTGGAGCAAAAGTTGAAAAAAGGCCTTTAAATGCCATGTCATCAGAACAAACAAATACTGCACCATTCCAGCCAGCAGTGCCATCACTTCATCTTAATAATCCCAAGGTCACATCGGCTGATGGTTCTGGCGTAATTGATACGCCTTTGCCAGCAGAGCTTCAAAGTGACTTATTGTCTATTGAATCAAATGAGATGGTTGTTCAAGAAGAGCCAGCCTTGCCAGTAGTTATTTCAACTCGACCAGCCGCCTTGCCGTCAGTTGTGCCCCCAGTTGTGGCAAAACCAGCTCAGGCCGTTGCTACGTCTATTGCGCAACAATATAAAGAACAGCCAAGCACTGATGAAAAGTCTAACGGTGCCATTTATGATGTAAATTCTTACCATAAAGCTATGGTCAGCCCGGTCAAGAAAAAATCTGGGTGGATGTGGATTCTCTGGATTGTTATTTTGATGATAGTTAGTGTCGGCGCTGGTGTGGCGGTTTATTACTTTGTGTTGCCTCGTCTTTAATCTGACTTTATAGTCTATAATAGATGTAATGGACTTACTTGATGGGCTTAACATAGCGCAAGCTGAGGCGGTACAGATAACATCTGGACCGCTGCTTATTCTTGCTGGCGCTGGAAGTGGCAAAACAAAAACGCTAACACACCGAATAGCGTATCTTATTGGTCATGAAAAAGTTCAACCAAATGAGATTTTGGCGGTAACTTTTACGAATAAGGCCGCCAAGGAAATGCGTAGCCGTCTTGGCGTATTATTGGGCCAAAACAGTGCTGGTCACAACTTTATGCCCTGGATGGGGACTTTTCATGGTATTTGTGTCCGTCTACTTCGGATTGAAGGTGAGGCAATTGGGGTATCTCGTAACTTTGTGATATATGACGAGGATGACCGACAGGGGTTAGTTAAACAGGCTATGAAACAACTGTCGATTGGCGACAATGAAATTAAGGCAAAATCTGTCAGCAGTTTGATATCGGCTGCCAAAAATCAAATGATTGGTCCGGATGATTATGAGGCAACCGCCGAATTTCCATATCAGAAGAATGTTGCCAAAATATACAAAAGATATGAATCATTGCGCAAGACCGCTGGCGCACTTGATTTTGACGATTTATTACTTGACGTTGTGAGTTTGCTTCGCAAAAACCCAAAGATATGCGATAAATGGCAAAAAAGCTTCAAACATATTTTGATTGATGAATATCAAGATACCAATGCGGCGCAATATAACATTATTAAATTACTGGTTAATGACAAAAATAATATATGCGTAGTTGGTGATGACTGGCAGTCGATTTATTCCTGGCGAGGAGCTGATTTTACGAATATTTTGAATTTTGAGCGAGATTTTAAGAATGCAAAAGTTATTAAACTAGAACAAAACTATCGAAGTACCGGCAATATTTTGGATGCGGCCAGCAATGTTATTGCTAAAAATGTTATGCGCACAGATAAAAAGTTATGGACAGCGGCGGGTCCTGGCCAGCCAGTCCAAATTCATGAGCTAAATGATGAAGCCGAAGAGGCAAATTTGGTGGCTGAACGGATTGCTTCACATGTGGCAATGGGTGCCAGAAAGTATGGTGATTTTGCGGTTCTTTATCGTACCAATGCCCAAAGCTACACTTTGGAGCGCTCATTTATACGCCTGAGAGTGCCATATCAGATAGTCGGTGGCGTTAGGTTTTATGACCGAAAAGAAATTAAGGATATTATTGCTTACCTAAGGTTAGTTTATCAACCTCAGGACAGAATGAGTTTTACCCGGATTGTTAACGTCCCGGCTAGGGGCATCGGGGCGATGAGCTTAGAGAAATTTATGTTATGGCAAGCTGGCAGTGGTATGGATATTATCTCAGCGTTGGTCAATGTTGATCAAACCAGTATTGTTACGTCACGCGCAAAACTTGCCATGGTGTCATTAGGTGAAAAATTGCGAATTGTCCAATCTATGCTGACGACGGATAGCCCAACAGAGCTAATTGAAAAAATATTATCACTAACTGGTTATCGTGATTATATTTCCGATGGCACACCCCAAGCCGAAGATCGGGAAGCCAATATTGGTTCGCTGTTGTCGGATGCCCAAAACTTTGTGGATTTGCCAGAATTTTTAGAAGAAGTGGCTTTGATGTCGAGTGCCGACACGGATAGTGATGGTCAAAAAGTGACTTTAATGACACTGCACGCCGCCAAGGGCCTGGAATTTCCAGTGGTATTTATTGTTGGCATGGAAGATGGGATATTGCCTCACGCTAGAGTTTATGAGGCTGGTCCGGCTGAACTTGAAGAAGAGCGTAGACTTGCTTATGTTGGTATGACTAGGGCACGGGATGAATTGCATTTAACCTACGCCCTAAGTCGAATGCAATTTGGCCAGCGAGGCTACAACCCTGTTTCTAGGTTTATTGCCGAAATTGGTGACGTTGCGGCAATGATTGTGCCGACAGTCCCGCAATTTGCTTCTCAGCATCATATTGAGCAAGAATTTTACAGTGATGAATTATTTACAGTTGGCGAGACTGTCCGTTCGGCGGCTTTTGGGACAGGCGAGATTATTGAAGTTGACGGACTAGCTTTGACTATTAGATTTGACGATGGCCGTACCAAAAAGCTCAATGCTGAATATGCCCGACTTGAAAAAATTTAATTATGCTAAGATATAGCTATTATGAGTAAAAATAAAAAAATTTTGATAATTGTCGCAGTATCAGTATTATTTTTAGTTTTGGCCGGGGCCTTCTTCTTCCCAAGATATGCTAGAAGTTGTAACAGGGTTTCAGGCGAGTTGGTCTGTGTCACTTATCATTGTTCGGGCATCCTTTATCTGGATAACGATGTACCATCAACGGCTCATTGTATTGGTATTGACTTGGGCAGTGAATCACGCACAACCTCGTCAAACGACTAGGTAATATTTAGCTATTTACATTTAATTTTGCTATACTTTTAACATACAATTTGTGGGGTTAAATGCGAGAAAATGAATAACCTAATTCGAAAGTCGGCGTTTTCTTTTTGGTCGCTACTGGCTACCGTATTATTTCTGATTGCAATTGCAATTTTTCTTATTTCTAATGTGACTCACGCTGTTAGCGACGACAATTTACAAGGCGGGCGTCTAGTTACAATACACGACAGGGGTACAGAAAAAAATATCTTAAGTCAGGCGCTTACGATTGGTGATGCTATAGCGGAGGCTGGTTTAGTTATTGATGAAAATGATGTGGTTGAGCCGGCTATTACAGAAAAAATGGTGTCGTCTAGTTACCAAGTGAACATCTACCGCGCCAATCCCGTAATTGTTGTCGATGGTAATATTCGTCGTAAAATTATGACTCCATATCAAACGGCCGAGCAAATTGCCAAATCAGTTGGAATTGTGCTATACCCAGAGGACAAAACTATAATCGGTATGGCCGACAATATGGCTGATGGGGCAGGTTTGCAGCTTAGTATTATTCGAGCAATACCTTTTACGTTCACGCTTTATGGCAAAAATATTACTGCTAGGACCCAATCTAGAACAGTTGGCGAAATGTTATCAGAAAAAGGCATAGTGCTTAGTGATATTGACCGTGTTTCTCCAAGCCAAGATACTGCGATTGCCAAAGGCTTAATTGTTAGAGTTTGGCGTGAAGGCAAGCAGACGATAACTGTCGATGAGGCTGTGGCATTTGACATCGAAAAAATTGAAAGTGTTGACCAGTCTGTCGGCTTTTATGAAATTAAACTTGCTGGCGTAGCTGGACTACGAAGTGTAACTTATGAAGTTTCAATTGAGGACGGCGTAGAGGTCAGTAGAACTGAAATTGCTAGTGTTGTTGTGACCCCTGCATCCAAGCAAATTATAACTGTTGGCATAAAAGGCCAATACACAACGCCAAGCGAAAATGAAAACATAACTTGGGATTATCTAATTTCAAAAGGCTTCAGTAGAGTCCAAACGGCTGGTATTATGGGTAATTTGATGCAAGAGCATCGTTTTAATACGACAGATTCTAGCGGTGGCTATGGGATAGTTCAGTGGACTGGTGGGCGTCGAGAGGAATTGCTTCAGCAGCCATACCCAGATAATATCTATACTCAATTAGATTTTTTGATGCATGAACTAAACACTGGATATGCTTATGTTCGGGAAAACATTTTGGCGTCAAATAGTTTGGAAAGTGCCGTAACGATATTCCAAAACCAATATGAACGTTGTGGTATCTGTCGGGAATCAAAGCGAATTGAGTTTGCTCAGAATATTTTGGCGAGTCATTAATGGCACAAAAAAATGATAAATCACTTGGTCAACATTGGTTGCAAGATCGACAGGTCCTTGGGCGTATTGCTGATGAGGCGGAGCTAAAACGTACCGATACGGTTCTTGAAATTGGGCCAGGCCTGGGAACATTGACGAGTGAACTATTGCGCCGAGCTGGCAGGGTTGTTGCCGTCGAATTTGATAGCGAGTTGGCTCGAAAGTTACCAGCCCAATTCCCTGGTACAAACCTCGAAGTGGTAAATGCTGATATCTTGAAATTTGATTTATCAACTTTACCGGCTGATTACAAGGTTGTCGCAAATATACCCTATTACATTACTAGTAAGATTATTCAAATGCTGATGACGGCCACAAACCGACCGTCAATTGTCGTTCTGCTGGTGCAAAAGGAGGTTGCCGAGCGCTTGGCGGCAAAGCCTGGCGATATGAGTATATTAGGTGTCAGCGCTCAGGTTTATGCTGACGTCAAGCTTGGGGATATCGTTAAGGCGAAGTTATTTACGCCTCCACCGAAAGTTGACAGCCAAGTTGTAATTCTAGAAACCCGTCGGCAGTCTTTTTTTGAAAGTATTAATGAGCAAGACTATTTTCATGTTGTTAAGGCTGGTTTTTCGGCTAAACGCAAAATGTTGCGGAGTAGTTTGTCGGGCGGACTAAAGTTATCAAAAACGGAAGCTGAAATTATTTTAGGCAAGGCTGGGATTGACCCCAATTCCAGGGCTGAAACATTGTCGCTTGATGATTGGGTCAGATTGACCCGCATTGTTGTTGCAAACCGCTAATGCTACAATACGGTCAAGGTAATATGTTTATGAATTTAAAGAAACAATTGGACCACGGATTTTCGATTATTGAAATAATTATTGTTATCGTTATCATTGGTATTTTATCGACAATTGTTGTCGTTTCCTATACCGGAGTTCAATCTAGGGCTAATATAGTTTCCCTAAAGTCCGATTTATCCAACGCTGTTGATTTTCTTCAGATTGATAAAGCCCAAAGTAGCACGGGTGTTTTCCCGACTACTTTAGCCTTTGCTAATGGTGGCTTGGGCATTGTGCCTAGTCCTGGCTCAACCTTTGCCTATACTGTTAATAACGCCAACACCCCAAAAACTTTTTGTTTGACGGCCACGAAGGGGACGCAAAGTTATTTTACAACTCAGGATGGCACATTGTCTGTTGGAGTGTGCCCTATGCTGTATTTTGACGTTGGCGTTGCGACTTCTTACCCCGGTAGTGGTACTACATTATTCGATCTAAGCGGGAGCACTAATAACGGAAGCATAGTTGGCGGTGTAACTTACTCATCAGATAAGAGGGGTGTGTTGGTGTTTAATGGCGTAGACGGCAGGGTCGAGAGTGCTATACAGACTTACGGCAATAATACAACATGGACGGCCTGGGTAAAGTGCTATGAGAACATTAGTTCCTACAATATGTTTATGGGTAGGCATTTACCGTATTTTTCTTTTTATGGTGGTAACTCTATGTTTTTTTCTAATCGAATTGGCGGGACCCAAAGAACAATACAAAGCACTTCAAATTTATCACTAAACACCTGGTACCACGCAGCCTTTACGAGTGAATATGACGGCACAAATACAACTGACAAAATATATATTAATGGCGACTTTAAAATATCTGGTTCGTGGCCGGGGACTCAATCAAACTTAAGTTATAATTTTGTTCTAGGTGATGGGCACACTCCAGCTTGGTATCCTTTTAAGGGCGAGATATCTCAAGTTCGAGTTTATAATTATTCTCTGACTGCTGATGAAATTAATCAAGATTATGCCAACCAACATGATCGATATGGATTATAGATCTCTGCAGCCTTTGGTCAATCTGTTACAATAGTACCAATATTATGGAAAAGAAATTATACATTACTACCTCAATACCGTATGTTAACGGTACGCCACATATCGGCAATGCTATCGATTATCTGCTGGCAGATATTTGGACGCGCTATCAAAAGCAGAACGGCCATGAAGTGCGTTTTCAAGTTGGGACTGATGAGCATGGCAACAAAATAGCCATTAAGGCTGCCGAAGCTGGGCTTGATCCAAAAAGCTACACAGATAAGATGTACGTTAATTTTGAAACATTAATGAAAAAAATGGGCGCCAGCTACACGGACTTTATTCGCACAACCGACCCACATCACATCTCAAGCTCACAATATATTTGGCAGAAATTGCAGCCTTATATTTACAAGGCCAACTATGAAGGCTGGTATTGTGTTGGCTGTGAATCATTTGTGACTGAAAAAGAAGCAACTGACAATAATGGCGTTTGCCCAGACCATAATCAACCCTACCAACACCTTAGTGAAGAAAATTATTTTTTGAAGTCGAGCGCCTTTACCGACCAAGTTCGTGATGCAATCACTAACGATACGATGCAAATTGTGCCAGAATTTCGTAAAAGGGAATTTTTGGAATTAATTAAAGACGGCCTTAGGGATGTTAGTATATCTCGTCCCAAAAAGAACCTTAGTTGGGGCGTGCCTGTTCCAGGTGACCCCGAACAGATTATGTATGTTTGGCTGGATGCGCTGGCTAACTATATTACCGTTTTAGGCTACCCAGACCAACCAGGTTGGGAACAATATTGGCCTGCCGATGTCGAAGTTATGGGCAAGGATAATTTGCGTTTTCATGCTGGGATTTGGCCGACTATGTTATTAGGGCTTGGGTTGGCTTTGCCAAAAAGATTATTGGTCCACGGTCACGTTCATGTGGCCGGTCAAAAGATGAGCAAATCACTCGGCAACGTAATTGACCCAATTCAGATTATTGACGACTACGGCCTTGATGCCTTTCGTTACTTCTTTGCCAGACATATTCCAACACTTGATGACGGCGACTTTACTTGGGAAACCTTTGAAAATTCGTATAATACCGAACTTGCCAATGATTTAGGCAATGTTATCCAGCGAGTTGCTGGTATGGTGACGCGCTATCAGGCGGGCGTAATTGGCGAAGTGCCAGAGGGCGAGCACGACATGGACACTTATCATAAGGCAATGGAGGATTTGCAATTTGATAAAGCGCTTGACGAAGTCTGGCTGATGGTCCGTAGTTTGAATCAATATATCGAAAATGTGAAACCATGGGAGATTGCCAAGCTTGCTGTCAAAGATGCTGAGGCTAAAGTTCATCTTGAAGAAGTCCTAAATAATGCCGTTGGCGCTTTGACGCAAATCGGTGATTTACTGGTGCCCTTTTTGCCAGCTACAGCCGAGAAGATACACCAAGTCTTTAAGGCTGGTTCGGTTGTGGCGCTTGAGGCTGTATTGTTCCCACGAATCTACAATCATACCGTTAATCCAAATGCGCCAAAGGCATAGCCAATGCTGATAGACACACATTGTCATATCCACGATGATGATTATCCGCTGGATATTGAGCAGGTTATGGCCCATGCTCATCAGGCCGGCGTGGGGCAGATGATTTGTATTGGTACTAGTAGTGCAAATTCGCAACTTGCCATGGAATTTGCCGATAATCACGAAGGTGTATTTGCATCAGTCGGGGTCCATCCACACGGTGCCAAAGATGGTCTCGGACAGCTGGCTGAGATTATTCGAATGAGCACTAATCTGGGCGATTTTTCAATTCAAGCTGAGAAGTCAGCACATAAATTGGTAGCAATTGGTGAAATTGGTCTTGATTATCATTACGATGGCAGTCCGCACGATGTTCAGATAAAGGCCCTAATCGAACAGATTAAATTAGCCTTGCAGTATAATTTACCGATTATATTCCATGTCAGGGAGGCATTTGATGATTTTTGGCCAATTATTGATGGTTTTTTGTCTGCCGGCCAACAAATTAAGGGTGTGTTACATAGTTTTACGGATACTAAAATAAATGCCGACGAAGCTATTAAAAGGGGTCTATATATTGGCGTTAACGGCTACAGTACTTTTACTAAAGACGAGGCCGTAAAAGCAATGTTTGCTAGCTTGCCACTAGACAAAATATTACTCGAAACAGATGCCCCCTACTTGACTCCTAACCCCTTTCGTGGTAAAGTAAATGAGCCAGCATTTGTAAGAAATGTTGCTGAA
>Ga0268283_1001121_pt1 | contig 13623 bp, 27 predicted proteins | sample saktaG_13_FD_190140 | JGI IMG/M metagenome (GOLD analysis project Ga0268283, IMG submission 190140) | Saline water microbial communities from Sakinaw Lake, British Columbia, Canada - sak_2013_06_06_36m | ecosystem: Environmental > Aquatic > Non-marine Saline and Alkaline > Saline ... | reverse complement strand
TTGCTTGCAGGCAGTAATTGGGACAATGGGACGAATTGCAGGTCTCAGTCTCGTAATGCGAATAACTATCGCTGGAATACGAATACGAATATCGGCAGGCGTGCAGGCGTCGATACAGGTGCGGGCGTAAGCAACCCCTGGCTGAACACAAAAGCCTTGTCGAAAGGCAAAATACAAAAAAGGGAGAATGGGCCTGGCTAGTAAGGTAACTGAACGTCAGGCTCGTCAAAAATTATGAAACGATACGGAAACTTGTACGACAAAATTACAGAGCTTGAGAACATTCGGGATGCTTACGTCAAAGCCCGGCATGGCAAAGGATGGCAGAGTACCGTCAAAAAGTTTGAGGCCAACCTGGAAAACAACCTGGTCAAGATACAACGGATGCTGGTTGATAAGACCTACCGAACGTCAAGCTATTGCACAAAGACCATCTACGAACCAAAGGAACGGCTGATTTACAAATTGCCCTTTGCCCCTGACCGGATTGTGCAGCACGCCGTTATGAACATCCTGGAACCAATTTGGGAGAGCTTCTTTATTGACGACTCCTACGCTTGCAGAAAGAACAAAGGTATCCATGCCGGAAGCAAGCGGACGATGGAGTTTGTCAGGCGAAACCAATATTGTCTAAAGGGCGATATGGCAAAGTTTTACCCGAGTATGAACCATGACATTTTATTCAAGATTGTTTCGAGAAAACTGAAAGACAGGGACGTTTTGGAACTGCTCAAAAACATTATCTACAGCATCGGTGGAGAGACCAACGTCCCGATTGGCAACTATACCAGCCAGTGGTTCGGGAATTTGTACCTGAACGAGTTAGACCAACGGGTGAAGCATGTCTACAAAATCGAGGACTACATCCGTTACTGTGACGACTTTCTGCTATTCAGCAATGACAAACAACAACTAAAAACCATCCTGGCCGATTTAGAAAACTACGTCGGCGCAGAGTTGAAGATGCGATTAAGCAAGAAAGACATCTTTCCTGTATCCCGAGGCGTTGATTTTCTTGGCTATCGTCACTTCAAGGAATACATCCTGCTCCGAAAATCCACCACGAAGCGGGTCAAGAAACGAGTGAAGCAATTACCCTGGCTGCGTGAGCACGGCTATCTGACGAAAGACCAGTACCGCTCGTCTTTAGCATCTACTCTCGGCTGGATGAAATGGGCGAACTGTCACAACCTGCGGCAGAAACTTGGGATTGACAGAATGTTGGCCGAGAGCGCATGAAGAAATTCGGTGACTTTGCGAAAGAAGAAAAAATTATGGACGGCGAGAAGATGAAACTTGTCGAAATCCTGAACCGGGAGATTACCGTCATCGGGCACAAAATACGTGGAAGTCAGTATGCAAAATCGAACACAGAACGGTACTTATCTTTGCAATTTGAACTGGACGGCACAAAACACGTTACGTTTACCGGGTCGAATGTCCTGATCGACCAGATGGAAAGGTACGCCGAGGAAATTCCGTTTACCACGACCATCGTAAAGATTGACAAATATTTCACGTTTTCCTGAGGAGATGAGATGTACCTAAACACAAAACAAGATTTTTTATACGCCAAAGCAAACTACCCTGACTGGCAGGATGAATACCAAAAACTGCTGGACGGCGAGTACCGCTGGTCAGACACCGGGCCAATCGTAGGCGCTGGGATCAACGGCGCTACGCATAAAGTCGTCAAGAGCGAGATGATGGGTGTCAAGACTGTCAATCAATTCGAGTGGATGCCTGATCCTGGGTGCCGCATGTACGCTCTCGGATTTACTCGTGCAGAGGTGCTGGAATTGACTGGGTGGGCTGACCCTGGCCATGCGCCGAAAGAATGGGCACCGTATGAGCCACCTGTACTGACCTGGGACGATATCCGCGTTCAGCGCAACACGCTTATGACTGATTGCGATTGGACACAACTCAACGATGCAGTACTCACATTCACCGTGCGCCAGCTATGGCAGGACTACCGCCAGGCGCTGAGAGACATTCCCCAATCGTTTACCACACCAGACGCAGTAGTCTGGCCGGAGAAACCATAATGACGAAAAGAATTGAAGGTGAAAAGGAAAAGACCAAACGAGCCGCAACTAAAACCAACCTCACCGCCCTGGTCGGCAAAACTGTACCGAAGATGACCAAAGCCGAGCAGGAAACGCTGCTGATCGTCATCGGTCAGCAGATCGGATTGTTAGACGACACTGGAAAGGTGAAGGCGTTATAAAGCGCTTTGCGCAGGTTGATAGCCCCTTCATACTGAGTAAGAAATTACAAAAGTCTATCCACCGGGCTATTTTTAGCGTGCGCAGTTCTCAAATCGTCCGGTATCTGCTTCAGGTATCGCTGCAGGATAGTTAAATCAGAATGGCCCATCAGCCTGGCAAGGGTGATCAGATCCGTCCCAGCGCGCAGCATATTGATGGCAAAGGCTCTACGAAACGAATGCAGTGTTTGAGGTGGTATTCCGGCTTGGGCTGATCGTCTTAAAAGTATTGCCCGCAAGCCAATATACGACAGGCGTTCGTTTTCATGTGTTACCCAGAGCGCCAGGGTTTCATGTGATTTATGTTTAACATAAATTCTGATTGCTTTTCTTGCGATTTTTCCTAAGAATACATTCCGGTCCTTGTTGCCTTTTCCTTGCCTAATCTTTATTTCTCCGCTGAGCAGGTCTATATCTGGTAATTCAATTTTGAGAGCCTCGCGCGCACGACAACCAGTATCTAATAAAAATAAAAACAATGCTTTGTCGCGTATATCTAAAAAATTACTAGAATTACATACCTTCACCATTTTGCTTATGTCATCAATTTTGGCAGGTTCTAAAAGTTCATTGGGTATTCGAGGCGCTTTGACTTTGCGAATTGGATTCTTCCAATTATCTGGTTCGGCTTCAAGTTCGTACCAGCGTAAGAATGTTTTTACCGTTCGATAGGCGGCATGGAGTCCACCTGGGGCATGACCGGTTTCTTTGTGCCACAAAAGATACGATCGCAATAAGCTGGAGGTTATTTCTCCAATTACTTTTATGGATTGCAGATCGCAGTATTTTAGAAAATGTTTAAGCTGTTGTACATAAAAAGTTATTGTGTTTGGCGATAGTCCCTCTGCTTTTTTGGCCTGATAAAACAGTTGAACCATTTCTGCAATAATCACCAGGTCCGCATTATCAAAAGTCGTGTATACCGTTTGTTTTTGTTCGGAAATATCCATGGTAATTTATCCGTATATATGGGATTAAAGGCCTAGAATAAGTATTTTTCTCCATATACAGGATTGGGCTTTCTTGGAAAGCGTGTATACCGCAAGGTATCGGGGGTTCAAATCCCCCTCTCTCCGCTAAAGATTTACCACCATATATGGTTGATAAGTTCATTTCTTATCCGTATATGGTGGTATCGTTTTGGCTTAATCCTGTCATGGATGTCAAAAATATTGAAGCGTGTATACTGATTTTTCGCTAAGCCCGCCCTCACCGGTGGGCTTTTTTATTTAACTAAATTTGTACTGAGTATGGGCTTTGCCAGTCCTGGCAGGATGGCAATTGCAACAGTAATCAGCGACATGAGCGCGTGGCTGAATAGGTCGCGGGATGGTAGAAAGACGATCATGGATACCGCCTGCACGATAACAACGGGCAGGATCATGTCAACGGGGCGCAGTTTACATAAATTTCTCAGCTTTACGATTAGCAAAATGTGCAGCTGGTCATACCAGGGGAGAGTTTTAAATATTTCGGCCAGCTGCTGCTTTCGCTTCATTATGTCCCCTGTTTCGATGTTCGCTCTTTGCTCTTGCAATAAGAAGTAATTCTGCTACTTCGTCATCTGACCAATCTTTGATTTCTTCATTGAGCCGGTTGCTCAAAAGAGTTGATTCACTTTTCGGGGGGAGTAATTTTGCGGCGATATAAACTTCTTCAATGGGGAGGCGTAAAGCACGGGCTATAGCTTGTAAAGTTTCAGGCATTGGCTTCGTACCCATTTCAATTTTATTGATGACGGCACGATTAAGACCAGATAGGCGGGCAAGGTCAGATTGTGAAATCCCTGCCTTTTCGCGTTCACCTTGAAGCCAGTAAGCAAAACCCATTCTGTCAATCATAAGAAACATTTTGTCACCATTTTTGATTATTGCGTTATGTCAATATGTTTCTATCTATTGACAAACTAACAAGAAAGTGTATAATTATGTTTATAGATAGAAACAAAATGTTTCCGTCAAAATTACCACCGCCCGCCCCATCTATCGCCTTCGCCGCAGAAACGCGAAAAACCGGGCAAAAACAGGGCAAATACGACACACAGGAGAAACCATGAGAGACCCGAAAGAAATAAAAGTAGGCGAAAAGACACTGGCACAGGTTTTGGCAGATCATGTTACCTGGCTGACCACGGACGCGGCAGAAGGTTGTGCCAACCTGAGCGGTGCCTGCCTGAGCGGTGCCAACCTGAGCGGTGCCTGCCTGAGCGGTGCCAACCTGCACGGTGCCGAAAACATACTCAGTATTGGGCCTGGCGGCTCTCGCGGTGGCATGCTGTACGGCGTCAAACACGAGACCTGCATCATGGTCAAAACAGGTTGCTTCTGGGGCACGCTGGAAGAGTTCAAAACGGCCGTTGAGAAAACTCATGGTGACAACGCGCATGGCAAGTACTACGCAGTCGCTGGCTATCTGATTAGTGTTTATTTTCAGGAAAAATAACATGAGCGATAAAGAAAAACTTATCCAGAAACTAAATGCACACGAAACCGGAAACGGTTGGCACATGGGTATCTGCCCGTTTCACAATGATCACAACCCGTCACTAGCTTTTAACTCAGATCGCTATATTTGTTTCTCTTGTGGCTCAAAAGGCCCGCTGGCAGGTCTGCTTCGAATTGATCCGGCGCAACCGGAAGAAAATCCCTAACCAGATCATCAAGAGTTCGCGCGCATCCTCCGCACAACCAGACTTCAACAAGTGGCGGAGCATTAGGGTCACGAGCTCCCTGATTGGGTACATACCATCGTTCAGGCCCAAAAGCCATCAGCACAGAGAACTTAGCCGGTTTACCACATTTGTAACAAGTCATCAGACACCATCCTTTTAGGAAAAATAACATGAGTGACACGAGATTGATCAAGAAAAACGAAAGCGAATACTCTTACCGGCGCAAGCATCAAAACGCCGTTTGCGTTCTGACTGCCACCTGGGTGGAATCGGTTTACCGAATGCGTTTCCCGCATGACATTGTTCGCAACGAAGAACATGTGCTGGAGGCTGTTGATTGGATAAGGGCCAAGTTACCTATGGAATTTTCGGTGTCATGACGTTCTATGGGTTTTGATCCGCAGGCCATCCGGAAGAACCTCAAGAAAAGGTTCATCTGGCGGAGGCGGGAGAACTTGGTTAATAGCCGCGTTCACCTGCTGCGAACAACCATCGCAAAGATAAATCTCGAGCTGGCGAACTTCTTCAGGATCAAGAGTTTCATAAGCATATTGAGTCGGAACATACCAGCGCTTTTCAGAACCGATCATCGAAACAAAGAGCCTGGCCGGCGCACCGCACTTGAAGCAAATTTTCATCATCAGGAACCATCCTTTTATGAGCGATAACACGCAGAACATCCGCAAGTTGCTTTCAGACGCACTCACACCCGTACCTTTATCTCAGGAGTTCAAGAGAAAAATGGAAGAAAACCTAGATCACCGCAAAATATTTATGAACAAGACGTTCTCGGTAACCCTCGCCCACATCAACCTGGTCAAGGAAATGGCCGATGAGCTGACCACTCGTGAGAGCAAACTTATCTCTGATGGCGAGATCGTGCGCCGCGCAATTGATCTGCTGTATTCCGCCACCTTTAATGAACCGATGCCTGAGCCTGTGTAATCAGAGTACAGCGATTTTGTAAATCCGTCATAACTTAATCGAGGACCCCATGCTTAGATACCTGATCGTCATCGCAGTTTGTATCACCGTTCTTCTTGGAATTATTGCATGGTTGACACTCTTTTCTTAACCGCAACCATCACCGCGCTGGTGGCTGGTTGGGCCGCGAAGCATATTTATCAAATGGGTCAGGATATGACCGCCCGCCTGATCGATGCAGAGAAGCGCATCAGCCAGCTCGAACAGGCGCAAGTCAAGCACGTGCCGTACCGCACGGCTGATGAGATCGAGAATTCAATCGCCGCAATGCTGCGGCTTAAGAACGAGCTTGATTTCAAAGTTGAGCTTTTCGACAATGCGCTCTCTCACCTTCAGCAAGCTCGGAACCCGAAAAAGTAAATCACGCCGCGAAAAACTTTACTGGTAAAAAAGCGGTTGATCCGGGGCGATGGTCACGACTGGGCTCCTCCTCCAGTCCGAAGGTTCGACTCCTTCACCTCGATTTGCAAGACCTGAACATTAACAACCTGAACTCGAAAGCGCGTAACGCAACCACTGCCGTGATGGCATAGGAAAAAGTCTACGGTGCGCGTGTGCGAGTATGTACTGAGTAATAACCTGCCAGGCTCCGCGGTGCGAACAAGACGCGGCTGGCAACTATGCCATTCGGCATATCTGGCCCTTGCCGGGCAAGCCAGACTACAGCGTGAAAAGTCCTGGCAATTTTCAAAAGGAGACGACCAATGAACGCAGTTCTGAATTCACTGCCTGTCAGCATCAGGCGCACCGAAGCCAAATTCAGCCAGGTGCGCAACATGACCGAATACTACACCAGGGTTCTTGAAAACCTGCGCCCTGATGAAGTGATCGAAATGACCTTTGCGGACGAAGAAAGCCGGCACCGCGCCCACACCAGCATCCTGGGCGCCGCTGCTAAAAAATGGGGCAAAGGCCGGGTCAAGACCGGCAACACCATCGCAAACCACACCGTTCGGATCTGGTTCAACCCGGTATTCCCGGCGCCTGACCTCGATCCGCTCGAAACCATCCAGGTTCCTCTCGAAAAACTGGAAACGCTGACGGCCGCCCAATGAACGCCATTATTTGCATGAACCACAGCTTGCGCTACCGGCGGGAACTTGAAAGCCCACCGGCTGTGCCACGCGAAAACGATGTGTACCGGCTTTATATGGAAGCAATCGCAGCGTTCGGAAAAGCATCCGCTGATGACATCATAAAAAATATCACTCGCTGGGATTACAACGCGCTATGCGCAGCACTTTTATCCGCCCTATGCGACGCTGATCGTCGCGCTCAGAAACAAGGAGACTAAGAATGGCTACCCCCGATACTACCGTAATTGACCCGTTTGACACTGCCACGGAAGCGAAAGCCCCCAGCGCAGAATACTATGGCGAAATCATCGTAGACGCCTGGCACTGCGTTTTGGAAAAAGGCACTGGCAAGCGCCCCTTCGATCCGGGTGCCGATGACCCTTCCAAGCGCCGCACAGCCATTGATATCGTCATCCTGCCCGTCGCCGAAGCGAACTTGAGTTTTACTCTCGAGCGCAAGTTGATTGCAGAGACCAAAGCCTGGACTGGCATCACCTGGCCGTCCTTGCAGAAACTGGGCCTTGCAAACGCGCGTGAGGCCAAGAATAAATTTTGCAAAGTCAGGCTGGCGCCGACTGGCCGCACCTGGATCGGCACCGATGGCGAGAAGAAAGAAGAGACCGCTTTCGATTTCATGGAACTCTTTACGAATGAAGCGGCCTGCATTGCGTCATACCATGGTCGAAACGGAGCTGCTCCACAAGCTGCACCGGTGAACCCGGCGCCAAGTTCGCCCAGCGCCCCAACTGCGGCCAATCCTGATCCTGATGCAGATCCCAATAAAAAGACGGCTCTGACCTTTGCCAAAGCCATCGTAACCAACTTAGCCAGGGCCGAAAAAGACCTGGTTATTTTACAGACGAAGATTTCCGAGAAGATTGCAACTATGCCGATGGTTAACAAGTATTACACCGCAGAAAGCCCTGAAATCATGCAGTTGATTGCAGAAGCGCTGGTGTGACATGCTTGAAATTATGACTGATATCAAGAAAGGAACACTGCCCGCGAAAGAATTGCCAAGTTTCCTGTTCTATCTGGTGGGTAAATCGTTCTGGTTTTGGTTCGCCTTGATCATGGCTGGTCTTATCTATCTAATGGTCAAGTAAAACGTGGTTGGGCGGATGCGAACAATGCCGCCCACGTTTTTAGCGCGAGTTTGCTGCTCGCGCGAGTCTCCTCCTTTGGTGAAAGGGATAGGTTTCGTCGCCTATCCCCCACACCAATGGGAGAAATCAAAAGGAGGAAAAGACCAATGGGAATTATCGCAGTGACTCTGGATAGTAGAGAACCAGCCTGGACGCAAAACCTGAAGTTCAACGGCGCAGCCGTGGCCGTGGATACGCTGCCGACCGGCGACGCCGTGCTCTGGCTGGATGACGGTCAGATGCTGCTGGTCGAACGGAAAGCGTCTGATGATTTTCTGTCCAGCATTAAAGACGGTCGTTTGTTCGCGCAAGCCGCCCGGCTGGTGGAAGCCCGCACGGCTGAGCAGCTCAAGGGACAGGCAGTCAGCACCTGGCCTTATATCATCATAACGGGCATGCTGCGCCCCAGCGGCAAGGGGCTGGCGATTACAGACCGTGGCGAAACAGAGTGGCACTGGGAAAGCGTCAACGGCGCATTTTTAACCCTGCAGGAGATGGGGATATTTATCGGCTTTGCGCGAGATGACACTGATTACGAACGAGCACTGCTGGCACTTGGAAGTCGCAAGCGCGAAGACGTGAAAGTAATGCCAGCCAGATCCTTCGAACTGGTTTCGCAGCAGGCTGCATTTCTTATGGGACTGCCTGGAATTGGAGAAGAACGTTCATCTCAAATTCTATCGTGGGCTGGAAATAACCTATCAACAGCACTGATCGGATTAGTTGATCCCCAAATAAAGACGCCCGTGGGTAAAGCTGTGCAATCCGGCATCCGTCGCTTTTTGGGGTTGGATGATGGCATCACGATTGAACTTAACGCAAAATAGGAGACCTGACCAATGGAAGCATTAACAAAAGGAAGCCTGGCGCAAATGGCCAGAGACAACAACAAATCGCTGGCTGAGATGTGGATCAATGTTGATGCAGTCATCCTGGTGGATATCAGCGGCAGCATGGATCAGCACGACGCCCGAGGCGGTCAGAGCCGCTTTGATGTTGCCCAGGAAGAACTGGCCAGACTGCAGGGAACAATGCCTGGGAAGCTGGCGATTATTGCCTTCTCGCATGACACACTGTTTGTGCCAAGCGGTTCTCTCCCTGGCACCCAGGGAACGACCAATCTCGCAGGCGCGCTGAAGTTTGCCCGGGCTGCTGATTCCATCCCTGATATGCGCTTTGTTGTTATCTCGGATGGGGAGCCTGATGATGAGCGGGCAGCACTGGACGAAGCCCGTTTGTTCAATAACCGCATTGACACCGTTTATGTGGGGCCGGAGAGTGGAGGCGGGTTAAAGTTTTTACAGCGCCTCGCCTCGCTCAAAGGCGGTAAAAACATGGTCAAGCCACACTTGGCTGAACTCGCCACCGGCATCGCCGGATTATTACAAGGATAAAAATGGATACTGCAATTGTAAAACGATCGATTGACCTGCCAGTCTGGCAGATGATTAAAGAAGCTGCTCCCGTTATGTATAAAAGCAGACTCTTCGGCGTGGCGACTGAAGACCAGGCCATGGCCATCATGGCAAAGGGATTCGAGCTTGGTCTTGGCATGACCAGCAGCTTTGAGTTTATCCAGGTTGTTCTTGGAAAACCGACGCTTATTCCACGCGGCGCGTTGGCGCTGGCTTACCAGTCCGGAGAAATCGAAGCGCTGAAGATCACCGACGCCAACGACGACAAAGGGCAGCCTTATTCCTGCACGGTCGTTGGCAAGCGCAAAGGTGGTAACGAATACAGCGTTGCGTTCACGATGGACGACGCCCGGCGCGCCGGGTTGGTCAAGGCGGGCTCAGGCTGGGAAAGTTATCCGGCTAATATGCTCAAATGGCGCGCGATCGGCTTCTGGCTGGACGTGGTGATGCCGGATGTGCAAGGCGGCATGAAACGAGCGGACGAATTCGGCGCCGCAGTGGATGCCGGTGGGAACGTGATTGATGTTGTTTCATCCGAACCGGTGCAGTATGTAAGACCTGAGCAGCAGGCTATTGCCGCTATTCCCGTTCCATCGCTGGACACACTTATTACTGAGTATGGAGTGGAGCGGGTCATGGCGAGTATTGACAAGCTGGGCGGCGGCGTCATGCCTGAGACCGATGAACAAATACTGGCCCTGGATAATTACCTGAAGACGGCGCAGCCATGAGCGCCTGGGGTCTTGCGCTGATCATGGTCATCGCGGTGATTGCTCTGGCTGTCGATCGGGTTTGGGAAGGTGATTGATGATAGGGCACCTTTCTTTTTCCTCCATTACCAAATATTTAGCCTGCCCGCGATCGTGGAAGTTCAAGTATATCGAGAAGCAGCCTGAGCGAAAATCCAGCGCCCTGGCTTTTGGGTCTGCGTTTCACGAGACCATAGAGAACTACGTTACCCGAAAATCTGACGTAAACATACTTGACTTGTGGTCTGCAGCCTGGGGTAAGCAGTTTGAAAAGGTCACGCTCGACCTGGGTGACACCTCTGAGAGCATGCATAACGAAGGTGTGCGAATGTTTTCGAGCCCGAAGATTATGTACGAGTTGAATGCGATCAAAGAGCCGCGCTCAATTGAATTACCCGTGCAGCTGACCGTTCCTGGCGTGCCTGTTCCGATTATCGGCTATATCGACGTGATCACCGCTGATGGCATTGCCGGTGACTTCAAGACATCCAAAAGCAAGTGGCCGGAAGATAAAGCTGCCAATTCTCTTCAGCCACTGTTTTACCTGGCCGCGCTGAAGCAGATGGGCATCGAAACACCGATGAAGTTCCGGCACTATGTTTTCATCAAGACCAAAGAGCCCAATACTCAGGTGATTGAGACGGAATTCAAAAGCACGCAGATCCTGTTTTTGTTCTCGCTGATCCAGAACGTCTGGAAGTCGATTGACGCCGGCGCCTTTCACGAGAGTCCCGATGGGTGGTTGTGCAACGAAACATACTGCGATTTCTGGAATCTGTGCAGGGGCCGTTTTTCATAATTATCTCGGGGTGAGAAGAGCACCATAGCCTGTGTGCGACCAGTGTCCAAAGCTGGCACCCCTTTTTTTGAATGTTACGGGCGATGTACAAAGGCCATCTTAAATGATGAAGCACGGTCATTGCTCGTTTCAGAATTTCCCGTTGACGCTCCACAATGTGCGCATGCGAAACGGGAGTACAGAAGTCCAGCGCCGTCGGAGACGGCAACGACAACAGGTTAAATCCGGTATGGCGGCGCTGGCAAAATAAATGTTACGGGCGGCGGCGAAAGCCGACCATGAAAAGAAAGAGCAAGGGCACGGTGGGAACGAAGAGGATTGGTTTCATACCAATTTGACAATTACCATAAGTTACTCGCTTGCTCCTGTCGCACTGGAAAAATTTTCAAAGCCGTAGGCTTGCAACTCAATCGGCAAAAGGTTTGAGAATGTACCCAACATCCCAATGTGCGCCGCCCGTTTCAGAATACCCCGTGCCGTGTGCCTCTTGTGACAGGTGATTCGGACTATATAGTCCGAGCGGCACGGGAACATGCCTTATCGCAAGGCGCGATAACTCAAACCGATAGCGCTCCAACGTTTTGAGAAGACGGGTTCGATCCCCGTATAGGGCACAGAGATACGGTTGACTTACTGCTTCAAACGGTACTCTCATAAAATCGGCAGGAAGCGGCGTGAATGGCTACGTTACCGATCATGACGGTGGAAAGACACACTCGAAAGCCCGACGGAGAAGGCTTGACGGCTACCAGAGGTAGCAAATTACAGCCGCGATGGTCGTCGGGACGACCTGAGATTTGATCTCGCATGTTCAATTCATGACGCGGCTATTTTTCAAATAAAAAAAGGAGATGACCATGCTGAATATAAACACCGTCAAACAACACATCGATGCTGGGCACGAGTTTTACTGGGACGTGCTGCCATTTACGCACCGTTACCAGCTCCGCGCCGTGACATACACCTGGCTTAATGGCTCCATGCGATCTAAATTAATTTACACCGCGGATGACTATGAAACCGCCAAGCTGGTCAATCAAACCATGATCAATAGCCTGCACGCCAAACTCGATTTGAGCAACTTTAACGCAATCCACGAACAGCGTTATTGGCTTACCGGAAGTGAGGCGCTATGAGCATCGAAGATACTGAATACTGGCGGAAAGAATATGGCGACGCCCTGAACCGCGCCATCAAAGCAGAAACCGAGCTGCTCTACACCAACCGCGAAAACGAGATCAAGATTGGCAGACTCCAAACCGAAATAGCCGACCTGAAAAAAGACCGCTGGAATAAACTGCTCAGCGCCGAGCTGGAAGTCTCCAGGCTAACATCCGAGCGCGATGAGTTATTAAAAAAACATTTCCCGGAGCATAAAAAATGAGCAACGAATTACTGCAAGACCTGGAACGCCAGGCGAAAACGATCGAGGATTTGCAATCCAGAAACGAAGTTCTCGATGGCGCATGGACGACGTGCAACGCACAGCGGGAAGCTCTCCGCGCCGAGAACGACCGGCTGCGGGCGGCGCTGGAATGGTACGCTGATGCACATAATTTACATCCTGATTCGGCAGAAGGAACGACAGACATTGCCCGCGCCGCGCTAGAGGCGCAGCCATGACCGCGCGACACCCGACCCAGGGCGGCAAAGGCCCTGCCGTGACCAATAAGCCTCCGCGCCAACGCAAGCCACGCGCTGCACCTGCGCTGATTCCATGTCATAACTGTGGACGGCGCAAACTGACGGCACTCACCGTTGGCATGAATGACATCACCATCGCATGCGACTGCGGCTCAGTGATCAATGTGCGCGTTTCGCATGATGGGTACGGTAACGCGTTTATTTATTCGGGAGCAATCGAGAAGGTGGAGAAATGACCCCAGACCAGGAAAAGGAAATCAAATTACTGACGCTTAATATCCTGGCGGTGCATAACCAAGAAGAGATTATCGTGTTATGCGCTGCGCTGCTTGGGATAGAGCTCTCTGTTTTGCGCGCCTGGCTGGCCAGGCAGAAGGAACGGCTTCTATGATCACGCTCAAAAATAACATGTACCTGGTCCAATTTGCTTACGATCCGATGATGGTGCAAATGTTGAAAAACAACATCCCCGGAAACGGCAGACGTTGGGACAACAACAATAAGATGTGGCTGGTTGATACTCAGTATGAAAGTGTGATCAAGCAGCTTTTCCCGAATGAGCGGGTGCCGCAAGCCGCCCAGGCGCAAGCAAAACTCGAAACCCGGATTATCGACCTGCGTTACCTGGGACAGGTGAAGGATCGGGGGAATGATGAATACACCGCTTTCGGTTTCGTCAATAAAGAGTGGTCCGTGATCTTCTCTGAAGCGGTCTTAAGATCGTGGTTCGAGGGCATGAGCGACACACCAGCACCTGGGAGCATGACAACACTCTATGGAATACTGGGTTTGTCGAGGAGTGCTGCCAGTGCTGAAATAAAACCAGCGTATCATCGCATGGCGCGCCAATGGCACCCGGACGTTTGCCGAG
>Ga0268283_1001120_pt1 | contig 13630 bp, 18 predicted proteins | sample saktaG_13_FD_190140 | JGI IMG/M metagenome (GOLD analysis project Ga0268283, IMG submission 190140) | Saline water microbial communities from Sakinaw Lake, British Columbia, Canada - sak_2013_06_06_36m | ecosystem: Environmental > Aquatic > Non-marine Saline and Alkaline > Saline ... | reverse complement strand
ATATCCACAATGGTTGCTGGAACATGAATGAAAGGCGTGAACAACGCCATTGTTTTGGCAAAAATCTTCCCCCACCGTGTTACCCCGGGAGGCAGCGGTTTAAGGGATTTTTCAAGCCAGTCTTTTTCACGTTCATGCATGGCAATCTTTGCGCCGGTGATATCCTTGATGTCCTTTGCCGATCCGATATGGTCCCAATGCCCATGGGTTATGATAATCAGCTTGATCTCCTCGGGTTTTATCAATGTTTTTTTAAGGCCTTTGATGAATGCTTTTGCCTTATTGGGTGCGCCGCCATCGATCATGACAACGCCTTCTCCCCGTATGATATAGCCATGTTCAACACCTAAGGGAATCGTATAAATATTCATATTGCTGACTTCCCGCAAAACTCATTGTCGTGCTGGTTTCCCTCTTTAATCAATCGATGTAACATACGATTTCAGAATTTTATTTTTCATGTCTCTGACAAAAATCATTATTTTGTTCTCAAGGCATGCGCGCTGATATGTATTCCTCGCATCTTCCCGGGTTCGCAAGCTAAGATCATCGATATAATCATTTGCCGGGTAAGCGTATATTGTACGGTTTGGAAGTCTGCATTCCATTATGGGTTTCTTGTCTTCATGCTCTTGGTAAGCACTGATGAGACGCGGCCATTCCTGCACTATCTTATCCCAGTAGTGATCATCTGATATCTTGCAATTTTCATGAATTGGATCATCGTCATGCTGGTCTGAGTTCATGGTGCTTCCTTACTTGTGGAATTGCCGTGACATGGTGTACAACTCGTCCGTAGTGAAGTGGTACATAGAATTCAGGGCTGACTGGAAATCGGCAAAGGGTCGATTTAACTCCAACTGCTTCCGGATCGTTGCTTGGAATGCCAGTACGGCATCGGGTTCGAGAGCAATTATCTTGATGCCGCGCAGAATCTGCCTGTCCAACAACAGGAATATGATGGTGTTTTTTACACCACCGCTGTCAGCCTCCTTCAGATATTCTTTAACTCCGGTTTTATCCGCTATCACGGCATTGAAATTAGCATCTGACGGGCACAGGGGCTTGTTCCAGTTCCAGATCCAGAAAGCGACCGGGGGTGTGGTTCCGGTCTCCAGGTACCCGTAGGTCTTGAAGCCGGTGTGGAACGCCGACAATTCCTGCTTGGTCAGCCTTGGCAACTGCATAAGGTACATCAGCGAACCGTCGCTGTCTATGTGCAGCTTGCCGCCTTCCTCTTGATGGACCTCCCTGGGGAAGGGTTTGTTGATCTGGTAGATCATGAAAATAGGGTCATCTTCAGTCATGGTGCCTCTTTCCCGCCAGCCCATGGCTCTTCCAAAAAAGCAGATTATTCATTGGCTGTGTTTTGCAACACCCAAAGCTGCGCTGAGTTCCCTGTACAGGTTATTTATCTCCTGGTAAATGGGGGCTTCGCTCTGCACCTTATTATTGGCTGTACGGGTGAAGAATTCTTCCAGAACCTGTCTGGCGGGTTCAAATTGTTTCGCCATGCGGTATAAGAGGGCCAGGCCATAATAGGCGTTGGGAATATCCTGAATTTTGATTGCCTTCTTGAATAAAACCTCCGCCTTCTGAAACTCACCTGTTTCAATCATCAGGCCGGCGTAATTTGTCATGACCATAGCATCTTCAGGATGGTGCTCCAGGCATTTATCGTAAAAGAAGGAAGCCAATTCCGGGTTGTTTTCGTTTCTGGCATAGATGTTACCCAGCATGGTACAGCTCCAGGCATCCTTCGGGTCAATCTGTAAACATTCGTACAGGAGCTGCTTTGCTTTTTCCAGGTTTTTATGTTCCAGGTAAATTTTGGCCATATTGCGGCGGGCATCCACGCTTTCCGGTATGACTGCCAGCACTTCCTTGAAAAGCTTTAAGGCCTTTGAGAGATGACCTTTTCCAGCTTCTTTTACACCCAGTTTCAAAGACATCATGGCGGCTTTAAATTTTTCAGGAGTTGCATCCCGGAATTCAATTCTAACCATGCCATCCTTTAATATTTCGATTTCCATTGCATCGGAAATAACACCGTAAATCTGTTTTACGCGTTCGATAATATCATTCTCGGAGCAGGATGCCGGATCAAACCGTTTACCGGGTGCGAGCATGATGTCTTTCAGGGGAATCAAAAATTTCATAAAGCTTCCATTGATTTCTTTTAAAAAGTCAATTTTGAGATATAGATTTACAGAAAATTCATTTCGGAAGGCAGCAGGGAGGAGATAATACTGTAGTATATCTCCGACCGATAACGCAGCGAAATTATTTTTCTGAAAGTCTATAGCAGGTGGTGTTTCTAATTGGTTGGATATTTCCAGACATTCGACCGACCACTTTTAACAGATAAAAATGGAAAGGATACCCGCACCATGAGTAAAGATAACGTAATCGGAATGAAAAAGCCAGAGTCCATTATTGTCTCACGCCCTGTGCCGGGAGTTCGTCCGACAATTCGAAAAAATCATCAAAAAATACTCAACCGGCAAAACATTGTGTTCTGTACTCCAAAACTGTCTGTTGTTCCATTATGCTAAATCTGATATGAAAAAAGATTACCTATCGGAGAAAATTATGAACAAAATGGAATTGATATCTATTCTGAAAAATCAAGCAGATCTATCAAAAGCTGAAGCTGCAACAGTCGTAGACCTCTTTTTTGATAATATGACGGATGTCCTTGCCAGGGGTGATCGGGTGGAGATCCGGGGTCTGTGCAGTTTTTCTGTCAAGAAGTACAAGAGCATTGTGGGCAGAAATCCGAAAACCGAGGAAGAGTTGCCAATCAAAACGAAGAAGCTGCCATTTTTTAAGGCAGGGAAAGAGTTAAAGCTGAGGGTGGACTGTTAGGTATTGTTGAGCCTTTCCATGATTCATCATTCGGATCGTGGAAGCCAGTATGCCGGACATCAATATCAAAACCTTTTAAAACAGTATGGCATGACATGCAGCATGAGTCGTAAAGGAAATTGTCACGATAGTGCCGTTGTAGAAAATTTTTTCCATTCTCTTAAAGTACAGTGGATATACGATAACCTTTACCAGAGCAGAGATGACGCCATGCTGGATGTGGTCAAGTACATCGAAATGTTTTATAATAGCCAGCGGCTGCATTCGTTTCTGGGTTACAAAAGATCGAACAACTTTGAAAGTGGCACCCCATTGGCAAGAGCTGCTTAACTCTGTGTCCGTTTTTCTTGACCACAACAAATTTGGAAGGCTTCCGATGATCGACAATACATACCCTTACGCTGATAGCTGGATGATCGAAGTCAAGACAAGTAATCCCTCCCAAATCGATGCGCCTATGACCAGCCATCAACTATGAAATGCTGAAAAATTGGAGTAGCGCAGTGGTATACTATTTCTTGGATCTATCATTAATACCCTATGAGACGGCTTGGCAGCTGCAAGTCCAACTGGTGGCTGCCAGGCAAAATGGCCGCCTTAAAAAAAACGTGGTTCTTTTTCTTGAACACCCGCCAGTGTTTACCATAGGTCGCAGGGGAGGGAGTGAACACCTTAATGTATCAAAAAACTTTCTCGAAAAATCCGGCATCCACCTACACCAAGTCGAACGCGGCGGTGATATCACTTACCATGGCCCGGGGCAGTTGGTGGTCTACCCCATTATCAAACTCCATCGATCAAGCTTTGGCGTCGTCGATCTTGTGGATATGCTTGAAGAGGTAATGATCCGAACGGTTGCGGATTGGGGCATTAAAGCGAGTCGAAATCCTCTCAATCGAGGAATCTGGACCGGAAACGACAAGCTTGGCAGCATTGGGATCGCCGTACGCCGCGGGATCAGCTTTCATGGCCTTGCGCTGAACGTCAACCCAGACCTGACGCATTTTAGCTGGATCAACCCGTGCGGTCTTGCCGGCGTAAAGATGACCAGCATGACAGCCCACATAGACACTACGCCGAAAGTAACAGAAGTAAAAGCGGCGATGAAACGCCATTGGGAAAAAATCTTTCGCGTAACACTGAAAGAAATTTCCTTTGAATCACTGGCACACTGCACACAAAAAGCACCATAGCGGAATTTTCATCAAAGGGAGAATTCATGGTTATTACTTTTGTTAAATAGAACGGAGGCACTTCATGTCTATGTCTGATCACAAATCCACTGTCCCGAAGCCAGCATGGCTTCGGCGGCGGTTACCGTCCGGACCCGATTTTGAAAAACTAAACCACATGATCCAAAAAGGGCGGCTGAACACGGTCTGTCAAGAGGCGAAGTGCCCCAATATGTGGGAGTGCTTTTCCCACAAAACCGCCACCTTTTTGATCCTTGGCAATCAATGCACCCGCAACTGCCGCTTTTGTGCCGTGGCCCACGGGCCTGCTGACCCGCTGGATCCTGAAGAACCCATGCGCGTGGCTCAAGCGGTGCTTCGTATGAATCTAAAATATGTAGTGGTTACCTCTGTTACCCGGGATGATCTGCCGGACGGCGGTGCCACGCACTTTGCCGAAACCATTCGCCAGATTAAGCTTATGATTCCCGGCTCCCAGGTGGAAGTCCTTATCCCCGATTTTAAAGGCAGCGCCGAGGCTCTTTCCACCGTTCTTGACGCAGGACCGGATGTGTTAAACCACAACATCGAGACCGTGGCGCGCTTGTATAAAACCGTTCGTCCGGGTGCCGTCTATGAACGATCCCTGGCGCTCATTCAGCGGGTCGCTGACTCCGGGAAAAATATTCCCCCCAAGTCCGGCCTCATGCTCGGACTCGGTGAAAATGACCCAGAAATTCGGCAAACCCTCCAGGAATTACACCAAGCCGGTTGCCGCTTTTTAACCTTGGGACAGTATCTGCAACCTTCCAGAAACCATTTGCCGGTGATCCGGTTTATCGATCCTGAAGAATTTTTAGGGTGGAAAAAGATTGCCGAGGAAATCGGTTTTGAGCGGGTCGCCAGTGGACCGTTCGTGCGAAGCTCTTACCACGCGAAAGACCTGTACGACAGCAGCAAATAAAATCCCGAAGTCTCTTTTATTATGACATTCCGCCATTCGTTTTATTCTGACGACGGTAAACACCGAAATCGGTTTTGCCGTAAGCTCTTAACCTCTTTTTGAAAGGAACTCCGTGATGATGATTTTAATCATTTATCTGGGGTAGGGATTATGAATACTACAACGCAGCCGCACAGCGCCTGCGTTTGCGAAATGCTGGGAGCGAAGATGGGGAACCGTAATTGTTCGGGTTGTCGTTTTCAACCCAGAAGACCAAAATAGAGACCTTTCAGATCGTCGCGTCGGGCAAGCGCATCGCTTTTGCCTTCAAGCAAAATATGTCCTTTTTCCATCACATAACAATAATCAGAAACCTCCAGGCTGCGCACGACATTCTGTTCCACCATCAAAATCGACATGCCGCCTTGTATCAACTTCCTCAATTTTTTAAATATTTCTGTCACCAGCAGCGGGGCCAGCCCAATGGAAGGTTCATCGATGAGTAAAAGCTTTGGGCGATACAGCAAGGCCCTTGCAATCGCGAGCATCTGCTGTTCCCCCCCACTCAAAAGACCGGCCAATTTGGCATAGCGGAATTCCAGGTTCGGGAACAGTTCGAGAATCGAGTCGAGAGCCCGATTGAACTCAGCCTGATTGGAATAATACCTTCGTGCAATCTGCAGATTCTCCCTGACGCTCAGGGTTTTTAATATCCCTCGGTAATCGGGAACATAGCTAATCCCTTCCCGCACGATCCGGTGGGTTGGAATGCCGCCGATGGGGCGAGAAAGCATCTCTATGGTTCCCTTCTTATGGGAGTGAAGATTCATAATGCTTCGCAACAAAGTGGTTTTACCAGCGCCATTGGCCCCAACGATGGCGACAAATGTCCCCTGTCGAACTTCGATGGTTATGCCGGATAGAACCTGTGCTTTATGAAACCAAACATTCAGATCGGTGATTTTAAGCACGTTCTTCTCCGATATACGCTTCAATCACCTTCGGGTCTTTGAATGCATCATGAATGCCGCCATCGAATATAACCCTTCCGAAATCGATCACAACAACCTCATCACAGACATTCTTGACAGCCCTGAGATCATGCTCGACAAACAGAACAGAGACCCCTTCCTTTTCGCGATAAGCCATGATCAAGGCAGTCAATTCGTCGGTTTCCATGCGGCTCAGCCCAGAACATATCTCATCAAAAAGAACCAACGTCGGTGCCAGAGCAATCGCACGTGCGAATTCGATTTTCTTGATGACTGCAATCGGGACTTTAGAAGCTTCCGAGTGCCACATCTGTGGATCAATGGATACAGCTTCAAGGCAGTATTCAGTCCATTCTTTTAATTTTTTTCTCCCGCAAACCGGTTGACGTCGATGCTGGTTCATCGCACCCAACAGCGCATTTTCAAACACAGTCAGTTGCCAGACGATCGAAGGCTTTTGAAAGGTGCGGCCCACACCCTCTCGTGCAATGCGGTGGGGTCTCATGCAGTGAAGGCTTAACCGAGATTCGTTCGTGTAGAGGTGCACTTGGCCGCTATCAGGCCGGTACACGCCAGTGATAATATTGAACAGAGTGGTTTTGCCGGCACCATTCGGACCGATCACCCCCTTGATTTGCCCCGATTTCAATCCGAATCCGACGTTTCCAAGGACACTCAGCCCTCCAAAAGACTTACTGATATCGATCACATCCAACATCATATTCAATCCAAATCAACGATTGGTCGATACGGCTTCTTTTTTTGAAACAACCGGGTCAGCCGATCTTTGTAATCCATAAAGCCTTTGGGCAGGAAAAGAACGATTGCGATAAGTAAAATGCCATAAATCAGTGTATGGTATTCAAGAAAACGTTCCCAGAGGAAATGGTCGATAGCATTCAGAATGATGCCACCGATAATTGGCCCAAGTAACGATCCGATCCCACCGAAAATACTCACGACAATCGGTTTGATCGACCAGTTGATGCCAAAAATGCTCTGTGTGCTGATATAAGTGATCATCGGCGCGTAAATGGCGCCGGTAACACCTGCCCAGAAAGCGGACAGGATAAACGCCAGGATCTTGCAAACTGTCGTGTTGATTCCAATCCCCCTTGCCATCAGTTCATCTTCCTTAAACGCGGCACTGGCAAAACCGTAGCGTGAAGCCATAAAACCCACCAGGCTGATCTGCATCAAAATAAACACCAGCACAATCAGATAAAAAAAATGTTGATCGGATAAGGTCATGGGAAATTTCCATCCCGCATCGAAGCCTTTCAGGCCTCGGGTAAAGCCCCATTTTTGGAAAATGATCCGAACGGCTTCCAGTAATGCCAGGGTCGCAAGTGCAAAATTCAATCCCTTTAAACGCAATATCGGAGACATCAGCAATGCAACCCCGGCACTCATGATCCCGCCCAGAATAAGGCTCAAATAAAAATAGATCCCGAAGCGAACCCACGCAATCGCAAATGCATAGGCGCCAATGCCAAAGAAAACGCCATGACCGAAGCTGAAGTAATTGCAGAAACCGCCAATCAGATTCCAGGAGCAGGCGATAAGGATATTGATCAAAAGGAAAGAAAGAAATTTAACCTGATAGGTGTTCAAAAATGGGGGGCATAGGCAAAGCATAAAACCGGCCAGGAGAATCAACAGCATATACCTGTTTCGATTGATGAAAACCCCCTTTGCCTTGATGGCGCGATTCGCTTTCATTTTATATCCGTTTTTCAACCATCATCTTTGATTTGAATAAGCCGGTTGGCTTGCACAGGAGAATGATCAGCAACAGCAAATAGATAACGGCATCTGAATAACCGGAAACGTAAATCGAACTTATAAACAGTATCGCACCGACTATCAGGGCTGAAATGAAGGTCCCGAAAAGGTTGCCCGCCCCGCCCATTATGACTACCAAAAAGCTCATAATGGTCCAATATGCATCCTGATGTAACCCTATAGGCAGAATGAATACTGTAAAGCTGCCTGCCATAGCCGTCCATAGGCCGCAGAAGAACATGGCCAAGTCATAACTGCCTTCCACATCGAGACCCAGAATTTTGGCAATTTCCGTGTTTTCACCAATGATTCGAAGCGTAAGACCGGCGGCGGTATGGTTGAAAAGATAATAGAAGAGAAAAAAAACACTCACGGAAACCAGTAGCATTATGACGTCCAACGCAGGGAAAATATACCCGAAGAACGAAAAGGTTCGGTCACTGATGCCTGACACAACGAGAAAGCGTTCATCATGACCGAAAAAAAAGCCCATCACTTCCCGGGATACAATGGCAACCCCCAATGTCAGCACCAAAACCATCATATGGGATTGCGACATGACACGGCTGATCAACAACCGTTGGACTCCCACGGCATATATCCCGACCAAAACCGATCCGCACAAAATCGATAGCCAAGGCGGCAGGCCGAGCGCAAACAGAGCCGCAGTAAGGTATCCGCCTAAAACAAAAAAAATCCCGTGGTTGAAGTTAACAATGCCCAAGATGCCCAAGATGATTGAAAAGCCCCAACCGGCCAGAGCAAATACGGCGCCTTTCATCATGCCCATAATCAGAAAATACAGCACATCCGACCCCCTTTAATTGCCATCGCCAAATAACAATAAAGTTCAGATGGCAGTGCTATTCCATCGGTTTGGGAAGAACACCGCCATTGATGAATTCGATTAAACAAGAAGATCGGCTGGGTACACCAGCTTTGCAGTCGCATTCTCTGTGGGATATATGATTTCAGTCTTGCATTCGGAGCCCTGAAACTGAACAACCAACATATCTTTGATTATTCTACCTTTTTCATTAAAACGAACTTTGCCCCAGATCAAGTCATCGTTCATTGCAAACAGTGCTTTACGAATATAGTCCGTATTGAAGGGATCTTTGGGATCTGCATTTTTTAGGATCATATCGTACAACTGAGGAATCATATATGCCATAGCGATGTGATATTCCGTGGCGTAACCGAATTTATCCTTAAATTTCTTATCGAATTCAAAGCTGTCACCATAATATTTATCCTTGGTACGGGATTCGGCAAGAAAGAACGTCGTTCCGCAGATGTTGCGCCGCTTGGCGCCAAGGGATTCCGCCAGAAAAGGCGTCAGCGTTACATGCCCCCCATCGATAAATTTGAATTTCAGCTTATATTTCATGGCTTCATTCACAAAGCTTGCCAATAATTTATCCCAGCCGGTATTGACTACCATATCTATCTGTTTAGACTGCATTTTGAGGACGGTTGAACCCAATTCCATGGTATTCATGGGAATAACATCCTTAAAAACCGTTTCGATGCCAAAGCCCTTGAGCTGATCCTCACATGCTTGTCCGATTTCATGATAAATAGGATCATCCGGAACAATGATGCCTGCGGTTTTTAGTGGGGGGGCCAGACGACTCACCATATCGATCAATGTTTTATGATAGTAATCACCGGTCGGTACCAGCGTAAAAATCGTACCGGAAAATTCTTCCTCCAATCGGCTGGTGGCGGCCCCCCCATTTATTAACAGCTTGTTGTATTTTTTACAGATAGATCCCTGAGCCATGACCGGGTCGGTACCATAGGCGCTCAGCAAGAGATCTGCCTTGTCGACGGTAAGCAGTTTTTCGGTCAGCTGAGCGGTTTTGGTAGGATCGTTTTCGTCATCGTAGAGCTGGAATTTCAGCGGGTACTCTTTCCCTGCCACAACGATCTTATGATTCACCGTTTCCAGATAGAACTCATAGGCGTCTTTATACAAGCGCGCCACCTTTCCATAGGTACCCGTCAATGGCAAGGATCCGCCAAAAAGAACATATCCTTTATCCAGGGCTGCGCAGGTCTGAATCGGGCTGAATGAGACCCCCACGGTCGCACCGATGGTCGTCGTCGCACATAGTTTCAGAAAATCTCTTCTTCGCATTCCGTTATTCATGCAAACCCCCTTTTATTAGACCGTTTCCACACATCATTGGAGGAAAATCGCCATCAGATCATAACTCAAACCCCCACTTTTCATTGAGTTTTGCAATCAAGTCCAGCCGCTTCGAAAAATCGTCATGCTAATACAAGCCCTTGGCGACCGGCTGTCACCTCTTTTGAATGATAACGGTTGTTTATAATTTGACTGTTTCTATCCCAAGCCAGTGAAATGCGCTAAAATCGACCTCTTATACAAAGCATTCCTTTTATTGCTCATTTCACGGCGACAACGGTAAAAGGTGTTTTTAAGATCAGGTACTGCGTGGTAGAGCCGATCAAAAGTTTTCCAAGCTTGGAGCGCTTTTTGATGCCGATGTATATTTCTTCAGCCCCGTTTTCCTCTGCTATTTTCACGATGTCTTCACGCGGTTCCATTCCCCTAACGGAAAGAAGCGTCTTGCACTTGACACCAGAAAGTTCAATCTTTTCCCGTGCCGCTTCGAGGCATTTAATTGCTGCTGCCTTTTCTTTTGCATGAAACCGATCATCAAGCATTTGACTGCTTACTACAATCAATTCAGCCCCCATGGCCGAGGCATTCCGGATTGCCACATCCACTACACGGCGATCCAGATTTCCGTTATCACATTCCTGACAAACGATTATTTTCACAAACGATCCTCCTTTTATGATCCATTAGGTTTGATGCTCGCTCATATTTTCCAAGTCTGTATCGCATAGCATCTTTATATGTCTTAAGTGTTATCTGATTGTCGAAATTCTGTTGAAAATAATGTACCAGAGCGTTTTTCGTTTGAAAAAATCTTTCTCTCCTGAATGTCTATGTCCCTATCAGTTCGGCCAATAGTTTCGAGGAAGGAAGCACCTTTAATAACGGATAGATGGCGTTGCGTCGATAGATATCAACAGTGTTGGCATGGGCTATTTGCGAGGCGGCTGCTGAACAGTCTTCAAGCAGCACCCCTTTGAAATCATGGTTCACCGCGTCCAGCACCGTGGTTAAAACACAAAATGGCGTTGCAATGCCGCCAACAGCGCAGAGAGTTACCCCCCTTTCTTTTAGCCAATTCTCAAGTCCTGTCCGAAAAAATCCGGACATGCGGGGTTTGGGAAGCCAGTAATCCTGTTCCTCGCGATTCAGCTCGTCGATCACTTCAGCACCGACCGTGCCGGCAATTGCATGAGGCTTCATTTTGCTGGTAAAGAAAAAATCATCCTTATTAAAGGCATCAGTTGAGAAAACAATCGGCCATCCCTGATCCCGAAACACTGAAATCAGTCGATTCAGGGGATCTATTATCTGTTTGGCCATTTGTGTGATTGGAATTTCCTGGGATTCATCGAAATAATCTTTCACCATATCAATAATTAGTAGGGCCGGTTTCTCTTTTTGCATATGCTCCATTATAATCTCTCCTTTCAGGCCAGCAAAAAGTCTCTTTTCTTATTATAATCTTTTATATTGTGATCATGCAGTGACAAATAGCGGTTGAATGGTTTTCTATTTATCTGGAATATGATACCCGCAAATCCGTTTACTTTTGTACAGGCCGACCATCTCTTTGTAAACTCTAATAGCGTTGGCATTTACATTTTCGGCATCACTGGCAACCGATCCTATTATTCTTCCCGGCACTCCGATCACAATGGAATGCGGTGGGATTACTTTTTTGTATGGGATGAAGGTGTTGGCGCCGATAATTGAATTCTCACCGATGACAGCCCCGCTCATCAGGGTAGCATTCATACCGACCAGGGTGTTGTTACCGATACGGCATCCTCTGATAACGGCACCGTGGCCTACAGTGATATTTTCTCCGATCTCCACGGGTGCGCCGTCATCACTGTGAAGGACACAATTATCCTGAATATTGGTGTTGGCGCCAATGGTAATTTTTCCCTCATCTCCTCGAATCACCGCGTTAAACCAAATGCTGGCGCCGGCGGCAATCTCCACATCCCCGAATATTTTAGCTCCATCGGCAATGAATACCGTCTGCTCAATTATTGGCCGAAGAACTTGACCATCATTGTCCATTCTTGTATATTCCCTTTCCATTAATAGCTTCCAAAATAAAATCAGGTATCGGACACGATTTATAATCCATGCCAAAAGCGGCAACAGTCATGTTCGCCGTCGTCAATGCCCGGCCGGTTGTCAGATTCACTATGGTTGACTTAAAATAGATCCTGTGCCGGGTGATTTTACTGATACGGGTCTCAATTTCGATCTGATCGCCGCAATACGCAGGCGAATGAAATAGTATATGCAATCTCACCACCGGAAGTCCCCTAATCACAGGGCCGCCAACAAAACTCTCCCATGGGATACCGATATTTCGAAAATAATCTTCCCAGCCTTTCAACGTGTAATCGGCAAAATGCGCCGTATAAACGATGCCCGCCTTATCCACATCCGAAAAGAAAATGATCATGCGGGTTCTATGGCGTCTGGTGTCGGGAATAGCCATCAGTGTTCCCCTGAGATAATTTGGTCCAATAGTGCAACCGCTCCTCCTTGTTTATTGAGTTAACCGGAGAAGCCGCAGCATGGAAAAACTGTTCAATAAAATGGATAATTTCCAAATTTCGGCAAAGGGAGGCCAAGTTTTCGTGCCTCCTCGATCCGCGGAATATTGCCGACTTTTTTTATGACAAATCCGACGTTATGTGCGATTTCTTCTTCCGGAATATTAACAACCTCAAGGTACCCTTCGCCAACGGCACCGTCAAAAAGAGAACGGCCCTGCTCGGTCCGCACAACCGTATGGGAACGCTGAGCGCCTGGCTTGTGGAATCCGCTTTTTTCCACTTCATCCCCACTTGAGATATCACTGACTTCATTGGCCCAGTCATAGCAGATACGGCACCGGGGATGATCATAAATACCCCCGAGAACAATATAGGCCTGCAGAAGATCCAGACAGCGCTTTTCACCGTCCTTCATCGTTGCGCAAAACTTTCCCGGATAAGGTGTAGTGGATGTGTCCCGCCAGCCGATTTCCCGGATATTCGCTTTTTCAACACCAAGGGCCTGAAGCATCGTGTCAGTGCCTTCCGGGAAAAAGTTAAATGCACAGTTGAGTCCGAGCGTATATTTTATCTTTTCACCAAGTTGGTTTTTCAGGTAACGATTGGGACTTAACTGAATTTTCCGGACTGCATGGATATGGCAGGGACTTCCGACAACCGCAATCCGCTGAAGTCCCTTTTCCACTAATGCCTGTCGCAGCACTGAGAGTAGCCCACCGGGTACCAGCATGTATTTCCCCTTCTGGCACCTGATAATATCCTCCCGATTAAGGGCAATCACCGGCGATGGTCTGGTCGGATCAGTTGAACTAATGCCCGTCAATATCGCTCCATCGATAATGCCCTTGTCAAAGGCATACAGTAATAAGGCCGTAATGACGCCACCGCTGGTGGCATTTTGCCGCACACCGGCATCTCGAGCATTGGCCGCGTAGCAGGAATGGTGAATGCCGATCCGTTTTTCATTTGAATTCCTGTCTCGGCCGAACACCTGCTGTTCGATTCGGTCGAGATGAATGTATTTCCCCGGACAAGCCTGAAAGCAAGCGCCACAGCTACCGCACGTCCCCTTGAGCATCGGCACCACCCAGTCCATGAGGATCGCCTCCTCCGGACAAACTCCTATGCAAGCGCCGCAGGCGGTGCAAAGACCTTTGCTGATAACCTCGCCATAA
>Ga0268283_1001119_pt1 | contig 13638 bp, 13 predicted proteins | sample saktaG_13_FD_190140 | JGI IMG/M metagenome (GOLD analysis project Ga0268283, IMG submission 190140) | Saline water microbial communities from Sakinaw Lake, British Columbia, Canada - sak_2013_06_06_36m | ecosystem: Environmental > Aquatic > Non-marine Saline and Alkaline > Saline ... | reverse complement strand
AAAATGCGACCAAATATGACCGTAAATAAAACAATAAACACGATTGACGTGATCATGCTCAGCACGAAGAGATGAAAATCCTGAGGCCAGAAAATAATCCCAAAGAATATGAATTTCCGCTCAACAAAGTTGAGAAGCAGCAAAGGATCACCATCTATCGTTATGAAAGGGCCGGTAAAGAAAAGCAACAAGAGGAATGAAGCAAGAACTGAACGGTATTTATAATACTTTCCGCTGGGTTTCTTGCAATACACCCACGAACGGTTGCCCTCTTCCGTTATTGTGGATAGATTATCCCTGAAGGTATAATCCTGATCCTGTTCTGCCATTGTATTAAATAATTAGGGCTATGGCCGAATGCCATAGCCCGGTAAAATTATTATTTATTCAGCTGATAATAAATAAATAAAACCTGATATTTATCACATTTGCCCAGGGGCCGCATTTACATTCCAACAGTAGGATATTCCGTTCCCTGTGGCGCTTTTGCGTTTGGAGGATTTGTACCCTGCAGGCTTATAATGTAACTAAGTACATTCTGAATCTGTTTTGGGTTATACTGATCCTTAAAAGGCAGCATTCCCTTTTCGATTTTTCCATTCTGGACAAGAACAAACATTTGCTGAATGGTATTCCCGTTAATCCAGAATTTGTCGGTCATATTCGGGCCGACAAGTCCTTCGCCGTTCTTGCCATGGCATGTGGAACAAATCTGCATGAAGATAGCTTTGCCTGCATCAAGGCTTTCCTTATCGGTAAGCACCGTTAATGTTGTTAAATCGAAAGGAGGTACCGGTTTAATCAGTTTTGCTGCGTTATCCATTTCGGCCTGGTATTCCGCCTTTTGATTAAGACTGTAGTGGAACACATGATAATCGGACATGTAAACGATTGCAAAAATGATGGTGATATAGAACAAGTAAAGCCACCAGCGGGGCAATTTATTGTCGAGTTCACGTATGCCGTCATATTCGTGGCCTCCGAGGTACTTATCCTTTGTCAGCTCGTCTATTTCGGGCTGAACGTTAATCGGTTTTTCATCTGTTGAGCTCATAGTATATCTTTTATCTGATTAATCGTTATCGTTGATTTGGTTTTCGTCACCTTCAAGGGGCAAATGCCTCATTTGCTCGCTCAGCCCGTTGTCAAGCCTTGCTGCGTAAACGAGTATCCCTGCAAAGAATGTCAGGAAAATGAACATGGATATAATCGGGAAGGTTTGTATTCCCGCTATTTCTTCAAACAAGCTGCTTATAATCTTCATGTCCTATTTGTTTTGAAGTGTAATATCCGTTCCAAGCCTTTGTATGTATGCAATAAGCGCAATTACCTGCTTGTTGCGGCCAACTTCTATACCATCACCTTTCAGGCCATAGGCAATCAGTGATGCCTGCGACGAAAGATCCTTGTTTGCCAGTGCGGCATATCCCTGCGGATAAGGAACACCAAGCGTTGTCATTGCATTTATGCGGGCACCTGTGCTGGCTGTGTCAATCTCCTTTACAGCAAGCCACGGATACGGTGGCATAATCGATTGTGCATTCAGTTGCTGCGGGTTCATGAAATGTTTGTAATGCCACGAGTTGGGTTTGTAGTTCCGGCCTGTTTTAACGCCTTCCCTTGCCAAATCAGGCCCGGTGCGTTTGGACCCCCACTGGAAAGGATGGTCATACACAAACTCACCTGCTTTGGAATATTCTCCGTAGCGCTCTGTCTCTGAACGGAATGGGCGTATCATCTGCGAATGGCAATTGTAACAACCTTCCTTGATGTAAATATCACGTCCCTGCAATTCGAGAGGTGTGTATGGCTTTACAGATGCCAGGGTAGGAATATTCGACTTGATAAGGTAGGTAGGAACAATCTCCACAAGACCGCCAATAAGAATGGCAATTATGGCAAAGATCATAAACCTGATAGGCGAACCTTCAAGCATACGGTGCCAGCCTTCCTTAACCTGTGCCTTTGGTAATGCAGGCGCTTCGGCTGCTTCGTCAGGAACAAAAGTTCCGGCCTTTACAGTTTTTACAAGGTTATAGAGCATGATAAAGATACCGGCAAAGAAGAGAACCCCTCCAAACGACCTGATGTAGTACATCGGCAGAATCTGGGTAACTATTTCGAGGAAATTTGGATAGAGCAAAGTTCCTTGTGGTGTAAATTGTTTCCACATGCTGGCTTCGGTAAAACCTGCCCAATACATTGGAATCGCATAGAAAAGAATACCTAATGTTCCCACCCAGAAATGGATGTTGGCAAGCTTGGTTGAATATAGTTTCGTGTTAAAGAGTTTTGGTATGAGATAATACAGCATCCCAAATGTGAGAAAACCATTCCATCCCATAGCGCCAATATGAACATGGCCTATAGTCCAGTCAGTGAAATGGCTTATGGCATTCACGCTCTTGAGCGAAAGCATCGGCCCTTCGAATGTGGACATACCGTAAGCAGTGATGGCAACAACCATAAATTTCAGTACGGGGTTTTCCCTTACGCGGTCCCATGCGCCACGCAACGTGAGCAAACCATTGATCATACCGCCCCATGACGGAGCTATAAGCATGATGGAGAACACGGTTCCGAGCGATTGTGCCCAATCAGGCAGCGAAGAATAAAGCAAATGGTGCGGGCCAGCCCAGATGTAAAGGAATATAAGGGCCCAGAAATGGACGATAGAAAGCTTGTATGAATAGATTGGTCTGTTGGCTGCCTTGGGTACAAAGTAGTACATAAGCCCCAGGTAAGGCGTAGTAAGGAAGAATGCCACGGCATTATGACCATACCACCATTGCACCAATGCATCCTGCACACCGGCATACACCGGGTAGCTTTTCAAAAGGCTCCAGGGGAGTTCCATCGAGTTAACAATGTGCAGCACCGCCACAGTTACAAAAGTTGCGATGTAGAACCAGATGGCTACGTAAAGATGTTTCACCCTGCGTTTGATAATTGTTGCCATCATGTTCCATCCGAATACCACCCATATGCCGGCGATAAGGATATCAATTGGCCATTCCAGTTCAGCGTATTCCTTGCCGGAAGTAATACCTGATACAAGAGTGACCGCGGCACAGACAATTATGATCTGCCATCCCCAGAAATGGAACCTGCTCAGCACATCGCTGTACATCCTTGCTTTGAGCAGGCGCTGAAGAGAATAATAAATACCTGTGAAGATTCCGTTCCCCACAAATGCGAATATCACCGCGTTGGTGTGCAGGGGGCGCAGCCGCCCGAAAGTGGTGAACTCAAAGCCAAAGTTCAGGGCCGGGATATAAATCTGGAATGCAATGAGCAATCCTACCAGCATGCCTACAATGCCCCACAGTACGGTGGCATAGGCAAACTGCCTTACGATCCTGTTGTCGTACATGAATTTTTCTAATTCCATAGTTGTTTATTTGTTGGTTGGTTCTGTATTGGTTTCTGTGTCGTCGAAAAGAATACGCCTGGGAGGCGAATAATCATCATCATACTGTCCGCTCCTTACTGCCCAGATGAATGCAATAAGGAATCCGATTGCTACAAAAAGACTAAATCCGATTAAAACAATAATTACATTCATGAAGTTAGTAAAGTGTTTATCAGCAATGAAATAGCTTAGATAAGCATTAATTGCAGTATTGCAGTATTACAGTAGTGAAATAAATAATTTGAGACAAATATATATGAATACATTTATAAAGAATAATTATATCGAAATTTAGAATCTGTATAAATAATAAAATCTGTGAATCATAAGATTCTCAATATATCAGTTTAGCAATGCCTTAAGTCTTCAGCCTGTTGCCTATTTTTCTCCTTCTTACTTATACCTAATGCCAAAAGACTTTTGCCTAATACCTAATGCCTTTTAGCTAATTCCTCTTTCCAACTCCTCCCTGCACCTGATTATATTTTACTTTTCGCGTTGTTATTACAAACTACAGTAATGCATTTGCTTAAGATAGCCGCAATATTATCTGCAAATGATCCCCAACTGGGCTTAGACTTCGACCTCCGCGCCCAGAGAAGTTTCAAAAGATGCTTTCTCGCTGAACGGCAATATTAATGCCACTCTAAAAATAGAAGAACTTGCAATTCTTCACAACATTAATACAAAAAAGGGAATGGCAGAAGTGAATAACAATACAATTGCCAATTGTACGGTATTAAAAGCGGAGTTGCAGCCATACAAATTAAGTTCAGCAAAGCTAAATACATTTCAACAAAAGCTATATTGGGTATTTAATAAATTATTTATCTATTAACAAATTAAGGTAGTATGAAACAAGTATTTAGAATTTCTGCGTTAATGATTGCAGCGTTAATGATTGTCTTTTTCAGCACATGTAAAAAAGACAACCCTATCAATAAAGAAAACCCGCCGGCTGAATGGGTAATTGGAACAAAAACAACTATCGAAATCAAAGCAGCGCCAGGCACCGAAGTTACCGAGGCAGTAAATGGCCTTACCTTTTTATTCCCTGACGGTGGAACAGGAAATCTTGAGGTGGCGCCGATTATTAGTGGAGTTGCACCACCAATTGCAGGCCAGGGATTTTATATTCATTTTTCGGGGACTGATAAAATTAAGCTTGTTATTTCTGAAAGTAATAGTGGATTGACAATGGTTCATGGATTTGGAACCGGAGGAGCATTAACAAGGGATGTTTCTTATCCTCAAAATGTTTGGGTAGATATCTCATACGATTCAATTGATGTGAATAAGAAAGCATTCATGCTTATGATGCCGGAAAATGGAAAATCGGGTATGGGGTTCAATACCGGATTTAATTATTACAATATCTCAAAAATTGATGAAAATACTCCAAGCTATGAGCAATATAATTTAGCCGTAGATGACATGAGAGCTATGCTCGCCAGGTATATTGATTCGCTGCCATCTCCTCTTAAAGATACGGTAATGAAGAGAAAGAAGACATTATACTGGGTTTTAGGCAATAGTTTTTCAGCATGTTACGAACCTTTCTATTATATTGACAAAGGTGAAATTTCTAATCAAATTACGGTTGTTTTTAATGCAACTAATCCGGAACTAATTAAAAAAGATATGGCGCATGAATCCGGTCACTACATGATGCATTTAATAGCGGGAACCGATTTATTTTATGTATTAAGAGACCAGATGCCCTTGGATACACGAAATCATGGAATTGGAACAGCAGCCACTCGTGCTGACTATATGATTGAAGAATCAGCTTATTTGTCGGAATATTTTCAAAATGGTGACGTCGGTGGCGGTAATCCTGAAGAACCACGACCTTTCTTATATGCCTCTTATAATATGCCGGATGTTCAGGACTATCCAAGTATCGAGGGCTTTGGGGTAGTTTTATTCGCTGGCTTGCATCGAACCAATCCTCAGATACTAGATGTCCATGCCCCTTATGGTGTAACCCGAAAAATAGATTTCCCTGTTATTGGCGCATCGTTTAAGGATATTTTTGGAATTTTAGGAAGGGGTTCTAAAAGTATGGATGAACTCAGAAACGATATAGCCCAGTACCTCGTGAGTAAAAATAAAGGGCAGTTGGTTGTTCCCTTCCTTCAGCGTCTTGGATGGGGCTATCACAATGTAAAAATGACCATTACCGACCCTCTGGGGAATAAATTATCCAACATTTCTGCCCGCAGTATTTGCATTACCGATGGAAAAACCTGGTATGGGCCAAAGAACACAGTAGTTACGGGTGATGATGGCAAATACACCTTGAAGGGTGCTTTCGGGGGCAGCGGTACCGAAAACGGAGCAATGAATAAAATACGGTTTTACAGGGGAACCACTGATAGCGCAGACGTAGCCGCGCCAGCAATCGGATGGGATTACAAAACCAATCAGGAAATTGATTGGGGAATCATAGGAGTTGATTTAGAAAATGATATCCCTCCTTATCTCGAAAGCAAAGATTACGGTATCTTTGTCGGCGCTTTCACCTTCGATTGCCCTGTACCTTATCCTTATCCCGAATACATCCCCTCAGGATCTCTTAGCGGAGGTCCTGAAGATGATTATATAGTATGCCAGTCAAATGGAGCTGGATCTATTTCCATTAACTATACCATCGAATACCCTGATGCCGGGTCTAAAGAAACCTGCAACGGTAGTGGCAGTGTTATCCCTCACCACACCGTGCACGACTTTCTGGACACCTATTATTATGCATTCAATATCAATTTTACTTTCAAAAGTTATAGCAACAATCAATTAGTTTTTGAGTTTGATGGTAAAGTCTCAGGTATCGATCATCTCGATCCATACATGAACTCCGATGTGGTCTGCACCGGGACAATGACGCGTCATTGGCTGGATAATGATCAGCAACCTCAAAGTTGCTCCTATCAGGAATCTTTTAACAATTTTACATTGCACAATTTCATGAAATAGATTGAATCTCCAGATGAGCAACATTTGAAATGGTGTCCCCTCGCGCAGATTTAATTTGTGCTGACCTGCTGGCTTAAGTGTTCTTTTGCTGGCTTAAGTTTTCAACTCCTCAGAGCGGCATTTGTAATGCCGCTCTGAGCATAGAAGAAGTTGCAATTCTGCTTTCAGAAAATGAATTCCCCTACCGCAAAAGTCTGATATTTAACTCTTAGAGATTAAATACCCTGGTAAATTTACATCAGCCTCATCTCAGGTGAGTCGGTATAGTTTCTTTTCCTATAAATATCTTTTGGGCGAGGCTTTGAATCCCTTCCTCCGTAATTAAGCTGATTAATGCTGCACGGATTGGAGCATATTTTTCGTGCAAAGGACATGGATTGTTTTCGTCGCAATGCTTCAGCCCGAATGCACATCCCTGGATTGTTCTTGCGCCTTCCGTAGCTAAAATCAGTTCCTTTATGGACAGATCAGGCTTTCTCTTGTCAAAAAAGAAACCACCTCCCTTTCCTTTCTGCGACTCAACAACCCCAAGCCTTACAAGCCTCTGCAAAATCTTAGCCGTATAAAACTGGGGTGCATCTATTTCTTGCGAAATCTCGATAATACCCGGTCTCCTCCCACCCAGGTTTTGAAGCTGAATGTAAACCAGGCCTCTTAGGGCATATTCTGTTTCCTTGTTAAACACGTTTTGGATAGTTTGTATTTTGTTAATGGAACAAAGGTACTCAAATATTTCTTTAAAATAATAAAAGACCTTTTAGTATTTTACTAAACTAATGTTGTACATTTGCCACATCAAATCTTAAGAAACAATATCATGAATCAGGATTCAATAAAAGAAATAACAATAGGCGAGATTGTTGCAGACGATTTCAGGTCCGCATCCTTGTTCAAAAAAGAAGGAATCGACTTCTGCTGCGGTGGAAAAAAAAGCCTGACACAGGCATGTGAAGAAAAAGGTGTTGAACTAACCGGCTTCTTAAAAGAATTGATTGAACTCAAACATACCACTGCTAGTGGGAATCAAAATTTTAAAGAATGGAAGCTTGATTTCCTTTGTGATTATATTGTTAATACCCATCACGTTTTTGTTTCAAAAGCACTCCCTGATCTTGTCTTTTATACGCAAAAAATTGCTTCTGTGCATAGTGACCATCACCCGGAGCTAATTGAAGTTGCCGACCTGTTTGCCAGGATAAACGAAGAACTCCTGCAACATCTTAAAAACGAAGAGGAAGTTCTTTTCCCCGCTATTAAGAAAGCCCTTGAAGGCAACTCACCAGAGGCTAAGGCACTTATAACAGCTGAAATTGCCCGTATGCAAGGTGAACATGAATTTGCAGGCGGTGCCATGGACCATATTAATGAGATAACCCAAAACTATGTTGTGCCAGCTGACAGTTGTAATACTTACCAGGTTGCTTTTAAACTGCTGGAGCAATTCGAAGATGACCTTCATATTCATGTGCACCTCGAAAATAATATTTTGTACCCGAAAGCTTTAAAACTTACTGAATAGAAATAAAATTCTCCACTTCAGAGCAATAGGGAATTAACCCTTAGCGAAATTAATTTTAAAGAGAAAGAATTTTAAATAAATTTAAGTAATTAGTTACCTGTTTTCTGATACATTCATTATATTTGTTGTTATGATCATAATACCTGGCAATTGAACAAAAAACCAAATTATTAACTCCTACTAGTTTCCATATGAAAAACCAAAATTGCAAAATAACAATCAAAAGCCTGGCCGTAGCAGGAGTAATAGTGCTCATGCAGGCATGCGGATCAGGAACATCAACATCACCAACTGAACCTGCTCCCGCAGTAAATGTTGTTGTTGACACCAAAGCGCCAAGCGACAGCAAGGGTGTTGGAAAATTTACCGAAGTAAAGCTTGGAGCTATCGATCAGGCAAAAGCAGATCTTGGGAAAGCCGTTTTCGCAACCAAATGTACCACCTGTCACAAACTTACAGCCGATAAATTTGTAGGCCCTGGATTAATGGGCGTTACAAATCGTCGCACGCCTGAATGGATCATGAATATGATTACCGGTCCTGAAACAATGATAAAGTCTGATCCTGTTGCTAAAAAATTGTTTGAAGAAATTCTGACACCTATGGCCAACCAGAATATTGGCGATGATGAAGCTCGCAACATCGTGGAATATTTGCGGCAGAACGATAAGAAATAATTTTCAAAATCAATCAATCAATCAATCAATCAATCAATCAACAAACCAACAAATCGATTAATCATGAGAAAAATCAAACTAATTTTAATTGGCATGACTTTGCTGGCAATGATCGGAGGATCATTCACTTCGTGCAAGCCTAAGAAAGTAGGTAGCCTCATGGCTGGCGATGCCGCCCAAAAGGTATATGTAGCACCTGGAAAGTATGATGAATTCTATCTCTTCACTTCAGGAGGATTTAGCGGTCAATTGGGTGTTTATGGACTTCCATCGGGACGCCTGCTTAAAAACATTCCTGTATTTTCACAGGATCCTACCACAGGCTGGGGATATACTGAAGAATCCAAACCTATGCTTAATACGTCGCATGGTTTTGTTCCATGGGACGACAGCCACCACCCCGAACTCAGCAAAACAAACGGTGAGGACGACGGACGATGGATATTTATCAACGGCAACAATAGTCCGCGTATCGCCCGTATTGATCTTACTACTTTCCGCACAGTCGATATTATAGAACTTCCTAATGCCGGAGGAAACCATGCTTCGCCTTTCTGCACAGAAAATACTGAATATGTTGTAGGTAACTCGCGTTTTTCAGTTCCATTGGATGGCAAAGATGATGTTCCTATCAATACTTTTAAAGAGAACTTCAAAGGAGCTGCAACATTTATTAAAGTAGATCCTCAGAGTGGAAATATGAGTGTTGCGTTCCAGGTTATTGTACCCGGCTTTAACTACGACCTGGCTCATGCCGGCAAAGGCGTATCCCACGACTGGATGTTTTTTACCTGTTACAATTCAGAACAGGTGCATAACCTCCTGGAAGTGAACGCCAGTCAGAACGACAAGGACTTTGTGATGGCCATCAACTGGAAAAAGGCTGAAGAACTGATTGCCCAGGGCAAAGGAAAAAAAATCCCGGCTAATTATATGCACAATACTTACAACGAAAAAACACATTCAGCAACTTCAACTGCAGAAAAGGAAGTTACTATAATTTTGGCTGAAGAAATGCCAGGTTTGGTTTATTATATTCCCTGCCCCAAATCTCCCCATGGTTGCGACGTTAGCCCTGATGGTAAGTATATTGTAGCAAGTGGTAAGTTAGCCGCAACCATTCCTGTATTCTCTTTCGAGAAATTACAGAAAGCCATTGAAAACAAGGCCTTTGAAGGTGAAGTTTCAGGCATCCCTGTATTGAAATATGACGAGGTTCTTGCCGGTGAAGTTCAGCAAACCGGACTCGGGCCATTGCATACCGAATTCGACGACAAGGGCTTCGCCTATACTTCGTTCTTCGTATCCTCAGAAATTGTGAAATGGGATGTTGAAAAACGCGTAGTTGTTGACCGCGCACCCACTTACTATTCAATTGGACACCTATGCGTACCTGGCGGGGATTCGCGGAAACCAAGCGGGAAATATGTGATAGCTCTGAATAAGATCACCAAGGACCGTTATCTTCCAACCGGACCGGAGTTAACCCAGTCAGCCCAGCTTTTCGACATAAGTGGTGAAAAAATGACCTTACTCCTCGACTTTCCGACTATCGGCGAACCTCATTATGCTCAGGCCATTGCTGCTGACAAAATTGTAAAAAACTCTAAAAAGTTCTTTAAAATTGAAGACAATGCCAACCCATTTGTTGCAAAATCGGAAGCAGAAGCTAAGGTTATCAGAAAAGGAAACAGGCTTGATGTATATATGACTGCAATCCGGTCGCACCTCAACCCCGATAACATCGAAGGTATTAAATTGGGTGATGAAGTCTATTTCCATGTTACCAACCTGGAACAGGACTGGGATGTACCGCATGGTTTTGCTGTTAAAGGTGCTAATAATTCCGAATTACTGATTATGCCGGGCGAAACTGCAACTTTGAAATGGGTGCCAGACCGCGCAGGTATGTTCCCATTCTATTGCACTGATTTTTGTTCAGCACTACACCAGGAAATGCAGGGTTATGCTAGAGTTTCGCCTGCATCAGCCAATGTTCCTTTGACTTTTTCGGGTGGAGCTACAGCGGAATCCAAGTAAATACCAGAAACTGATATTAATTAAAAAAACAATATGGAGGAGGTTGATAATAGCTTGCAAAAAACAGCTAATATCAACCTTCTCTTTTTAATTTTGTAAATTTTGGTATAGGTAATAAACAATTGCAAGATGAAAACAACCTCCAGAAATATTATCTTCCTGTGTTCCTTACTGATGATCGGAGCATTCTTTTTACCCTTCTGGAAAATCATGCTTGAGGCACCACAATATCCTGAAGGGCTTGAGATGAAAATATGGTTGTATAAGATAACCGGTGATGTGGATAAAATAAATGGATTAAACCACTATATCGGAATGAAAATAATTAAAGAAGACGAATTCCCCGAATTTAAAATCATGCCATGGGCACTCGGACTGCTTATAGCTTTTGGAGTAGTAGTTGCAATTGCACGAAAACGATATCTTCTATGGACATGGATCATAGCACTGCTTGGTGCTGGTGGTGTTGCTTTTTACGATTTTTACCAATGGCTTTACGATTATGGCCATAACCTGAATCCTCATGCTGCCATAAAAGTACCAGGCATGAGTTATCAACCTCCATTGCTGGGGTATAAACAATTACTGAACTTCCTGGCAGGTTCTTTTCCTGACATGGGAGGTTATCTCGTAATAATAGCAGCTTTAGGAATTGTTGGTGTTTCAATCAGTGAACAATTCTTTGCGAAAAACCGGATTCCCTCCATCTGAGTATTCAGGCTGAACTTGTTTGATGAAATTTTGTTTTACTACCTACACTTGTTTTAGCCAATAATTGAGAGTTTTGATGAAAAAATTAGTTCCAATATTTTTTATTCTTCTGCTGTTTTGTATTTCGTGTAAACATGAAATGCGTCCGATAAATTATGGGAAGGATAATTGCGAACAATGCCGCATGACTGTCATGGATCCTCAATATGCCGCAGGCATGCTTACTTCAAAAGGAAAAGTACTTACCTTCGATTCTGAAGAATGCCTTGTCAGATACATAAAAGTGAATGGTTTGCATGAAAAGAATCAGTATTTTGTAAGTGACTATAATAAACCCGGTACGCTTCTTAATGCAACAGAATCTACATTTCTTCACAGCGACAGCATCCAAAGCCCGATGGGTGGTAATCTCGCGGCTTTTAGCAATATAGCTTCTGCTAAAACACTTCAGACTGAATTAGGCGGTGAAATTATGACCTGGCAAGAGCTTAACAGCCGGAAATGAAAAGAATAAAGCAACATGGTAAATCATTTGTAATCAGTGGAATAAAACTCATTTCATCAGCACTTCCGTTATATCTTCATATACTACTTTTAACTTTATTTTTGCTTTGCAACATGCAAAATTCAGTTGCCCGCGAAATCGTCGTTAAGCCTGGAACAAAGATCAACACGCCGCAAAAGGCGATGGCTTTGGCCCGGAATGGAGATGTGATTAAAGTCGCCAAGGCAACTTATTTCACCGCTGATTTTTTGATTGACAAGTCTGTAAGTCTTGTTGGTATTGATTATCCCATTCTTGACGGCCGGAATAAAAGTAATCTGATTATAATCAGGGCTCCAAATGTAACAGTCCGTGGTTTTGTGATCCGCAACAGTGGAATTTCCAACATAAAGGACAAAGCCGGGATCAGGGTCGAGAAAGGTGATAATGTCAGTATTATCGGCAACCGACTCGAAAATACCTGTTTCGGAATTTATCTCGCTAAGGTAAACGGAGGAACTATCAGCGGGAATAGTATCCGCGGGAATAACTCCGTTATTCATTCAGGCAATGGAATACATCTCTGGTATTCGCACAATATCATCATTTCAGATAATAAAATAAGCTGGCAACGTGATGGGATTTATTTCGAGTTTGCAACACATTGTTTTATCACAAAAAATCTTAGCAGTAATAACTTTCGCTATGGACTGCATTTTATGTTTTCAAATGACGATAATTATACATTCAATACATTTCGCAACAATGGAAGTGGTGTAGCCGTTATGTACACAAAACATATAAGGATGACCAATAATACTTTTGAACAAAACTGGGGAACTTCGTCCTTTGGATTGCTGCTGAAAGACATAACAAGAAGCTATATTTCAAACAATACATTTTCGAAAAATACTTCCGGTATTTATATGGAAGGAACCAATGAGGTTAAGATTGAAAAAAATAATTTTCTCAACAACGGGCTTGCAGTGCGAATGCTTGCCAATTGCGAAAAGGATACTTTCCTGCTCAATAATTTTATGGGCAATACCTTTGATTTCACAACTAACGGAACAGAAAACCTGAATTTCCTGCAGGGTAATTACTGGGAAAAATATTCGGGCTATGATCTGGATCGTGATTGTATAGGTGATATTCCATACCGTCCGGTAAGCCTGTACTCTCAAATTATCGAAAGGCTTCCTTCTTCTGTATTTCTGCTTCGGAGTTTTATGGTCGAACTTCTCGATAAAGCCGAACGCGCTTTACCTTCAATGTCCTATGTTAACATATCCGATAATGAACCTTCTATGCAAATAATTCGCCAATGATACAGATTGAAGGTTTAACAAAACAGTATGGCAAACTGCAGGCACTTAAGAGCCTCCACCTCCACTTCGGAATGGAGCAGGTTGTTGCTTTGGTTGGCCCGAATGCTTCAGGTAAAACTACTCTGATAAAATGTTTGCTTGGCATGGTAATTCCCGAAAGCGGAACAATTTTATTTGATGGCAGAAACATTTCTGGAGATGTGTTGTACAAACGCCGGATTGGCTACATGCCTCAAATTGGCAGATATCCTGACAATATGCGCATGGGTTACTTATTTGGTATGATGAAAGATTTAGGCGAAAATCGGGCGAAAGATCATTTCGATGAAGAACTCATAAGTGCATTTAAACTGAAGGAGATGTTTAATAAACCAATGAGGGCACTCTCGGGGGGGACCAGACAGAAAGTAAGCGCGGCTTTGGCATTTCTTTTTAATCCTGACGTTATTATTCTTGATGAACCCACCGCTGGTCTCGATCCTGTTACTTCA
>Ga0268283_1001118_pt1 | contig 13653 bp, 9 predicted proteins | sample saktaG_13_FD_190140 | JGI IMG/M metagenome (GOLD analysis project Ga0268283, IMG submission 190140) | Saline water microbial communities from Sakinaw Lake, British Columbia, Canada - sak_2013_06_06_36m | ecosystem: Environmental > Aquatic > Non-marine Saline and Alkaline > Saline ... | reverse complement strand
GATTGCGAAGAATAATCGGATTCTTGGTGGTCTCCATAAAACCGGCCTTGATAATGCCGATGTCAGTGCTGTCTTTAAACCAGTTTTCCGCAATTTTTAATGCTTGATCGACTGAGGTTTTATGCAGTGAACCATCCAGCGCAGATAAGGCAACATATTGACCGCGCGTATCTTCAACCAGCCATAACGGCTCGCCGGCACTACGTACCAAGCGGGCATCAGTAATGCTGGCGGCTACACTTTCGCCACCACTGACGGGTGGCTTACCGGCACTCTCCATAGCTTTGGGTTTATGTTCGGCAGCGGCTTTGCGTGCTTCGGCACTGCGCTCCCAAGCCTCACCCAAGCTTAACCAGCCGAGTTCGGGAGCCAGGGTTTCGGCATGGGCGAGTTGCTGACTGCGATTTTGTGTAGTTGGCGTGGAATACATAATCACCAGACCGGTAAAAAACCAAAAAAACATGAACAAGCCCAGCACCACACCTACCCAGCGATGGACTTGATATAACAGCCAATTTAAAGACTTCATGGTTACCCTCTTAAAAAATAAATAGTGAGGAAATATAGTGCTCTGAATTAATTAAGTGCGTAGGGCGTGCCGTGCACGCCTTATTTTTCAAGGCGCGCACGGCATGCCCTACAGAAAATAATGTCGCTTAATCAACGAAGGTCTCTATAATTAATAGAAAATAGTGTTTCATTAACGGCCTGTTGTGGGAGCGATGCCTTCGTCGCGACTTATTTTTTTAAAGCCCGGAAATATAATTGGCCAAGGCATCAATTTCATCCTCACTCAATACGCTGGCAATTTTATTCATGACACCCTCCGGACTGTTACTGCGCTCATCCAGTTTCCAATTGACCAATTGGGTACGCAGGTAAACCCTGCGTTGGCCTCCAATGACCGGGTAGGTCACTTGGCCTTCAATCCTGCCTTTGCCACCATCGCCGTGACAACTGACACACGCCGGAATAGCCCTGGCCTGATCACCGTTGATGAACAAGTTTTTGGCAAGCGGATTTTCGCCGCTTCCATCACCGGGGATCGGCTTTTGGCTGGCAAAATAAGCGCCAATATCAGCCATATCAGCTACACTTAAGTCCTCAGCCATAATAGTCATGACTTCGTGCTTACGTGCGCCGGACTGGAAATTGTTAAGCTGTTTGACCAAGTAACCGGCATACTGACCGGCATGATTGGGTATTTTGGCATCACTACTGATACCCGCCTCACCATGACATTCCTGGCAACGTCCCGCATCGGATTTCTCTTTGCCGATAAGCGGGTTGCCGCTGCCAAGGCGTTGCGCAGTCACTTCCCTGCTTTCTTCAGCCGCCATACTTTTGACTGAAGCGAGCAGGGCAAAAGTACTGATAGCCAATAAGGCGTTTCTTTGCCAACGTTTAGGTGACAGTTGCTTAGGTCGCATGGGTGTCGATAAAACCGCCTTGAGGTTTTGTTGCGGCACCCGGCGCGACAATCCCATAATTATTTCGCAGCCTGCTTGTCTGTCGCTAGTTGTTGTACTGTTTCAAGCGCTTTTTCAACATTCTCAGCGGGTTTTAGTCCCGATAAAGTAGCCGATATTTTGCCATCCGGTGTCACAATAAACGTAGTGCGCTCTGCAAAACCGTGGGTTATGTCGACACCGCGTGAATCTTTCTTTCCTTCTGCGGCTTCTCTAACGACTAAATCATAAGCTTTAGAGATAGCGCCATCCGTATCAGAGGCAACTGCCACTTTTCCCGCACAATAGGCCGGATCTGCCGAGAAATCGTTAAGCCTGTCGATAGAATCCAAAGACACGCCGATAACCGAAGCGTTGGCGGCAGCGAATTTATCCACATTCACGGCAAAGGTATGCGCCTGAATATTACAGCCGCCGGTGTAGGCCGAGGGGTAAAAGTAGACCACGACCGGACCTTTCTGTAGCGCCTCTTTCAATGAATAATTAAAGGCTTTGCCGGCCTGAGACGCTTGCGTTTGAAAATCCGGTGCCGCATCACCCGCCTTAAGTGCAGCGATAGCGGGAAAGGTGATGGCACTCGACAAGAGGCAGCCCAATAGAATACGTTTCATAGTTTTACTCTTAAAATAAAGGGGTTAAAGGCAATGTCATTCAGTTAAGCCGTTCGCTGAGCGGAGTCAAAGCGATTTTGCCGACTTCGGCTCCGCTCAGCCAACGAGGCTCCGCTTAGCCAATGGCTTGTCTTGCCAAGAGGTGCTTAACTTAACGACATTGGGGTTAAAGGGGTTTATAAGTATCGTGACAAGCGTCATCACAAGAATTTGATATTTCAATCGCTTTGGTTGACGCTGAATCAAAGTCACTGGCTTCCACAAATTTTACAATTTCGGCGGCCATATCCTCGTATCTTTTGGCATCGGTTACCGCATCAGCGGCGTTGCCTCTTTTTTCAAAAAAACCTTCGACCAGTTTGAAATCGCTCTGCATTTGCTTGGCCAGTGTGATCGTTGCAGGGGCGTCTTTGCTGGCAATATTGCCCTGCAGATTGTGGGAATTGTTGTCTATTGACTCCATCAACGTTTCGAAATCAAATTCGGCTTCGGCATAGACCAGACCACTTGCCAGCACGAAAATAATTCCGTAAAGGTTAATCATCTTACGCATATTATTTTTATCCTTAAAAGGGTGGTTTCCATGCCACCCTGTTTTTGTCGACAAATTATTTAACAGATTGTCACAGTGATTTGTCTGTTCCTAGATTCAGTCAATAAAAATAAACCGGAAAGCAAGCTTTCCGGTTTAGGGTCGAATCCAGTCAGTACGACCGATTTTTTATGTCAAGTAGCGTGCATGAAATAACCTGACCATGTATAAGCCCTCACCCCAGCCCTCTCCCAGAAGGAGAGGGAGTAAGATTTCTAAGTTATTTCATGCACATTGTTACGCAAGAAGTTCTTTAATAACTTTTCCATAAACAACGGTAGGACGTTCTGAACGGCCCTGATATTTATAAATCAATTTTAAATGATCCAAGCCCATTTGATTGAGAACAGTCGCGTGTAAATCATAAGTATCAACCGCTGTGCTTTTATCTGCCACCTGCAAACCAATTTCATCCGTTGCCCCATAGGTTGTTCCCGCTTTAACGCAGCCGCCCGCAAGCCATTGCGTGTAGCCCCAGGCATTATGGTCGCGTCCGGTACCGCTTTGGCCATAAGAGGTGCGGCCAAACTCGGAAGTCCATACCACCAGCGTTGAATCCAGCAACCCCCGTTCTTTTAAATCAGCCAGCAGTCCCGCGATCGGTTTATCGACGGCTTTGGCATGTTGTGAATGATTTTCTTCAAGGTTGGTATGGGCATCCCAGTTTCTGCTGTCACCACCCACATCCGTGGGGCCGGACACCACTTGAATAAAGCGCACGCCGCGCTCAACCAAGCGTCGAGCCCGTAACAGGCTGGTTCCGTAGCCTTTGGTAGCGTCGTCATTTAAGCCGTATTGCTCTTTGGTGCTATCGCTTTCTTTGCTTAGATCAACGGCTTCCGGTGCTGTCGATTGCATGCGCGATGCCAACTCGTAAGCACGTACACGGGCTTGCAGCTCAGTGTCACCGGGATACGCAGCATCTTTCTTTTCATTTAGAAACTTTAAAAGGTTCAGGTTTTCGGTTTGTTGAGCCGCAGCTTCAGTCACCGGCCGATCCAAGTAAAGGATTGGGGAGTCACCCGGACGGAAAGCCGTGCCTTGATAAACAGCCGGCAAGAAACCGGAACTCCAGTTAATAGAACCGCCGGTAGGTTCTCTTTTACCATTGTAAAGCACTACATAAGCGGGTAAGTCAGGGTTGGCAGTACCGAGTGCATATTGTATCCAAGCTCCCAGCGATGGGCGCCCCGGGTTTAAACCGCCGGTATTTAATTTAAGTATCGAAATGTCGTGAGTCGCACCCACCGTCACACTCGATTTGATAAAGGCGATTTTGTCAGCATGCTTGGCTATATTAGGCACCAAATCAGAGAACCAGGCACCACTTTCGCCATGTTGTTTCCAGGTTCTGTTGGAAGCAAACAGCTTGCCGACACCGCCTTGGGTACTGGTTTTGATACCTTTCATAAAAGAGGAGGGAACCTCTTGTCCTTGCAGTTTGATCAAATCAGGCTTGTAATCATATAAGTCGATCGTGCTGGGTGCGCCGTCCATGTGCAGCCAGATGACAGATTTAACTTTAGCCGGAAAATGAGGGGCTTTGGCCGCCAATGGATCTATTAAATCAGCGGCTAATGCCGCAGATAGTAAGCCGCCACCGGGCAATAAGCCACCCAGCGCAAGTCCGCCCAGTCCGTATCCGGATTTGAGTAAAAAGTCTCTACGTGATTGATCGTTCATGATGTATGTTTCCTATAAAAAAGTGATAGATGTTATAGAGTGGCTTAGAAGTAAAGCAACATAAAGCTCCCTCTCCCTCCGGGAGAGGGCTGGGGTGAGGGTGGTCGAATGTCGCTTTACTTCTACATGGCTCTATATTAAAACCGATATATAAACTCATTAGAGTTTGCAACCGTGTGCACCAGATCAACAAAAGCGGCCGCACGTATGGGGTCCAATTTAGGACTGTCCTTCAAACCGGTAGGTATACTGACCTCAAATTTACCTTCTGAAGTCTTGTCTCTGACGACTTTTTCATGGGTGTTTAAAAACTTGCCCAATGTTTCTTTTTCAGTAGCAGATGCTTTACGTGCAAACAATATTTCATAAAGCCTGTCCAATTGCGCAGACTCATCATTACCTGCCTCGTTAATAACCCGTCCTGCCAAGGCTTGTGACCATCCAAATACGATGTCACTATTAAACAGTGCCAGCGATTGTAGCGGTGTCGTGGTTACGTCACGCTTGCTGTGAGCTTCTTGTGCGGTGGCCATATCAAAGGTATCCAGCAAGGGATAAGGAAGGCTGCGTCGGGTAAAGATATACAAGCTGCGACGATTTTGATCTTTTTTATCCTTTGAAACTTTCCATTGAGTCGCTGCGGCTCCCAAGTTTGCCGGTATGGGCGGGAACACGCTGGGGCCGCCGACTTTATCTTCCAAATTACCTGAGGCTACCAGTAACGAGTCGCGAATTTCTTCAGCTTCCAAACGTTTGCGTGGGAATACCGCCAACAGTTTGTTTTCAGAATCAGCCTGAACCGCATCTTCACGGTAATCAGAAGATTGACGATAGACGCTGGACAGTAAAATCTCGCGATGTAATTTTTTAACGCTCCAGCCTTCCTTGACAAACTTGGACGCCAGATAATCCAGTAACTCGGGATTGGTCGGTTTTTGACCCGCTTTACCAAAATCACTGACGGTTTCCACGATGCCGTGCCCGAAGTATTCTTCCCAGACACGATTAACGTAGACGCGTGCCGTTAACGGATTAGTATCGCTGGCGATCCATTTTGCCAACGCCGTTCTGCGACCTGAAGAAAAGGCTGTGGGTGTAATGACCGGTTTTTCATCAGTAATAGCTTCTGGAAATGCCGGTTGAACTTCCTCTAGTTTACGCTCATGGTCACCGCCAAAAAACACATAACTAGGGGGCGAATCAGGATGGCCTAATTCACTGACACCAGAAATAGTCGTTGAACCTGAAGCAGGTTTTAGATCATCCAGTTTTTTCAGTTGCTCGACCAGTTCTTTATATTCCTGACTCTTTAGCGCGATGTCCGGCGTGTAATTTTTACTTTCCGGACTCACGCTGGCATCACGAAGGTAAGCGACCAAATCATCTTCGTCAGTAATATTAGCCAAGCGATGATTAACCCAGCGATCCAGTGCATTCCATTGTTCTTTGGGTTTGAAAATGGATTCCCGGCTGTCGGTCAGGTAACGCTCGTTATGATATTTAAGCGCCACTTCCCGATAAGGATCAATAATCGCTTTTTGTTTATCATGAATCTCTTTGGTCGCTGCTTCCCATTTGTCTAATTGTTTTTCGTATTTGACTTCTACCGCGCCTTTCTCTGCCGGGATGTTGTCAACGGCACTGGTATTGGCAAAAAATGACTGTAGCGAGAAATAATCTTTCTGGCTAATCTTGTCGAATTTATGATTGTGGCACCTTGCGCACTCAACGGTTTGACCCAACATCACCTTGCCCACGGTGTCGGTCATATCGGTAGTAATTTGATATTTACGCTGCACCAAATCGCGTGAGTTGCTGTTGTCCGGAAAGCCTGCCAGAAAACCGGTTGCTACCAAGCCTTCTTGTTTATCAGGTAATAGCTCGTCACCGGCAATTTGTTCCTGAATGAATTGAGAATAAGGTTTGTCGTGGTTAAACGCGTTGATTACATAGTCACGGTAACGCCAGAAGTTGGGTCGGGTATCATCATTCTGAAAACCGGTGCTGTCTGCATAACGGGCTAAATCCAACCAGCGACGCGCTTGACGCTCACCGTATCTGGTTGATGCCAACAAGCGATCCGCGAGTTTTTCATAAGCATCCGGGCCGGTGTCGTTGACAAAAGTGGCAACATCTTCAGGCGAGGGAATAACTCCCCAAACATCCAGCGTGGCACGGCGTATAAAGGCCGCCCGATCTGCATCAGTCGAAGGTGCCAGTCCTTTTGCTTCCAAAGGTGCCAAGATAAAGGCATCAATGGGAGTGCGCACCCACGTTTTATTATTAACGACGGGTTGGTCGGGTGTCTTAACCGGTTGGTAAGACCACAGTTTTGATTTGGCAACCTGTGGCGCTTGGGTATCAGCCGCTACGGGTGGTGTGTCTGTCGCTATTGAGGCCGATTGACCGGTTTGCGGTGCTTGCGTAGCCGGTGGCGCTATAACTTCTGGAGTCGTTGCGGCCGCTGGCTTACTTTCAGTAACGGGCGCTGCTGCTACCGGCTTGCTTTCAGTGACGGGCGTTGCAGACTGTGCTGGTGCTGCTGGCTCGGCGGCGGGTGTTGCTGGTGAACCAATCACACCGACGGGGCTGTTAAATAAATCCGGCTGTGGTTTTGTACCGATGACACCGACCGGGTTATTAAATAAATCCGCTGCAGCCAAGGTTTCCCCTGCTATTGCGCCGGTAAGTCCCCACAAAATTGCGAGATATAGTTTCTTTTTGTTCATTGACGTACTCCAAAAATTAAAGCGTTCGAAACCTTTGTTATTGCCGCTGTATTAAAATTAGTGCTTGTGTTTTTCGGCAGGCGCTTTAGCCTTGGGTGCCGGTATGGCTACTTTAGTTAATGTACCGCCCTCGGCTTCGTAGTATTGAGCGCCAACATAACCAGCTACTTTATAGCCCTTGCCGGTTAATAGATCAGCCGACTTGCCGGAACGTCCCGAATGATTGGATACGGTGACAATCGTTCTTTCTTTAGGAATTAAATCCAGGCTTTTTTCCAGTTGGTCAGCCTGAATACTCAGATAAACAGGAAAGCCGCCAATTGAACTAACTTCATCGGGGCGACGTAAATCTATGATGAGCAACTGATCGGGCTTTGCCAGCAGGGCATCCAGGTCGGCACGGTGAAGTTGTAATGACGTGGGTTTATAAGCGTCTGCCGCAGCGGTTGGAGCCTCTACTTTTTTAGCGCTTTTAGTTGCCCCAAAGGCGATAGGTGCCGCAAATATCAATAATAGCAGCAGTAATTTAGAAGGTTTTTTCATGGCTTGTTCTCTTGGTTAATTATTAAAGGGCACAGCGGGCGCGTAATTACAATGCATTCCCTTGTAGTAAAGCAGCTATCGTGCCAATAAAATATAAGATATAGGGTTGGTTGTTATAGATGAGATAACGGCATGATTTTTAATAAAAAATATTTTTAATTTGGGCTGTATAAAAGCTCTTTGTTTAATATTTCGTGTTGAGCCAAAATTATTTTGTTGAAAAAACAGCAGCCCAGCATCAGGCAGTGTTTCTAAATAAACAGATAACCTCGATAGCGGTTTAATTTTCTCAGCAGCGCCGTGAGCAGAAGCAAAATCTCAATCTTTACGTTTTTAATTCTTGATTCTGGTGAGGCAGCTATAACAAGCAATTGGCGTAGGCCGGAATAAGACCACCCAAGCGTAGCGCGTGGTGGCGTTTCCGGCATATCGTACAGAGTGCCGGAAACGCTTATTCTCGCTTGCGCTCAAAAAGCCTTATTCCGGCCTACGTCGTTTCCGGCACTTAATCTTCACATTGAGCAGGGAAAATCAGTGGAGCGCGATGCGCACACTGCCAATCTAAACAGTAGTGTTGCGAAACTTGGCGGATGTTATTTGTTGCCAGTTGCCTAACAAAAAAAAGGCCCGGGATAAGCCCGAGCCGAGTCATGGGGATAGATTTACAAACGGAAATTCTATGCAGTTCTTTTCGGTTTCATGCTTGATGTAAAACGTGACGGGGCGTGCAAAAACCCCGACCGGCATCGTTAAATGTAAACTGTTACATTTTTGCACTGACTGTAAAACCAAACCATTGCGGTTGTCCCAGTGTGTGAGAATTCCAGAGAATGGCACCGGGAATTTGATTGTTGAACACGTTCCTTGCTACAAAAGACACGTCGAAACCTTTATCGCGTCTGCCAACGCCGAAGGCAAGATCGGTCGTAGCATTGGCGTGTATCCAACTGTACGATGACAGCAAAGGATCCGATTTGTAACCGCTGGTGAATGCAGTGTTAAAGTTGGCGTGGAATTCCGAGTTACCCAGTGCTTCCATCCCCACTAATTTCAGGGGAAATCTGACTTCAGGCCCTACGTTGAAGGTGAATTGTGCCGCACCGGGTAAGGTCATGCCACTGACATCACGGTAAGCGCCTTGATTACCCATTTCCAGAGGAACCGCACTGTTTTTAAAATCAGTATAGCTTGCATTGTTGTAAGAACCGGCAAACCGGATAGAGGTATAGCGTAAGCCTTGATAAGAGCCGTCTAATTCAACTCCAAATGCGCGAACACCCGGTACGTTACCGGAAGCGGCGGTATAGGTTGCCGGAGCAGCGGGATTGGATTGTCGAGCTAAATTGGTGGTATAAGAATCGAGTACGGAAACGCCTTGTTGATAGTCTTCGATTTCGCTTAAGAATACGTTGCCATTAAAATAGAGATCATTATTCAGTAGTGCAGACTTGAAGCCCAGTTCATAAGTGTTATTAAGTTCTGCTGCAACCAGGGATGAGAGGCCGTTAACGGTTTGCGAAAACCCCGCTTTTTGTGCAAATCGATAGGAGGTATAGCCCGTCCATTGATCGTTAAATTTGTAGCTTGGGCTGACGTTAAAGGTGGGTTGAACCGCTGAATAGGTTTCACCGGGCACTTGGTTCCATAGGATGCCAATATTCGTCTGACGCAGGTTTTTGGCAGTAGCCACCTGTTTCTGCTGATCAGCACTTAGACTGTTATAGGCCGAGACCCCAAAATATTGTTGTGATACTGCGTTTGCCAAGGCTATTTGTGCGGAGGTATTAGCGCCTAATGCACCGGTAGTGCTGTTTGAAACAAAGCCGCCTGTGTCTACACCATTCACTAGTCCTGGGTTTAGTGCGCTGCCAGCACCTTCCGAGACGATTAATTTACTGGTGGCATTTTGCCGGTTTTCGGCACTGATACGCACGCCGGTAGTCAAGGTGAACGGATCAGTAATATGCCATTTAGCTTCTCCAAAGAGTGCCCCCGTCTTGTTATCGATAAGGTTGGGGTTGGATGTCTCTAAACCGTTTAACGAATCTGACATCAACTTTTGACCGCTGCTGACCAGCGGGTTGCCGGCAGCACTGCTGGCGGTCGGACTAAGGATGTTGTACTGATTTGTTGAAGCGAACCACGCGCCCGCATCCGAACCAAAACCGGTCGCATTACCCAAGTTCATCTTGCGCTCCAACAGATAGACACCGGTCTGGTAGTCGACCAGACTGCCTATATTTGACGCTACTTTTAGCTCCTGACTTAACTGTGAAAATTCATGAATGGCTCCGCCGCCATTTTGACTGACATTGAAAGGCGTACCTTCGCTGTCGTTGGAGGCTTGAAAATTATAGCCACGGGCTGCGGTGGTTGATGTCAGTTTGTAGTTACCCAACTGCCAGTCCAGTATTGATGAAATTCCTCTACTGTTGGAAACCAGAGGATATTGGCTGTTCATATCGAAGGAGCCCACTCCGCCACCATTTAGATAAGAGCTTGCGTAGGAGTAATCAGGCAAGCCCTTAACAAACCAAGGTCTCGCTAGCCGGGTTGAGGCATCCGTGCTTAAAGGATTGGCCGCGCCGTTGGCGTAAAACTTTGGCGTCGGTGTATAAAATGAGTTGCCATTGAAGAATTCGCTGGAACTGGGTTGCGCATCCATATTGAGTCTGGCGGTAAAGTTTTCAGTCGGGGTCAGTAAAAAGGACAAGCGACCGGCGGCGCGATCCCTGTTATACCAGGTTTGCCCGGAGTTATAGATATTGTGGGTACTGCCATCGCCTTTGTTGACATGGACTGCGGCACGGAAGGCCAGCAGACCATCTACAACACTGCCGCCTAAAGCGCCATCACCAATCACCGTGTTAAAGCTTCCATAGCCTAACGAGCCAGACGCTTCCCTGGTAAACGAGGCTTGCTTGTTATTGACCTTCACCGTTCCCATGTTATAGTTTTTGCCACCCGCTGTGCCTTGTGGGCCACGGTCGACTTCTACCTGTGCAACATCAAACTGATCAAAACTGTTCATGGGGCCGTAAGAATAAGGCACACCATCAACGATATAGCCAACACTGCTATCCATTTGATCGGTTGTGGGCACCTGTCCGATACCCCGCAAAGTCAAGCCTGCCGTGCGTGAGTTGCCAGAATTCCATTTGACATTACCAACGCGCTTTAAGATTGAGTCCATATCAAGTGATTGCGTGGATTTTAGCTCATCACCACCGACCACTGAAGCGGAGCGGGTCACTTCTTCTAGCTGTGCAATTTTGGGTCGGGTACGACCCTTAACCACTACTTCACCCAAATCTTTGGTTTCCTCGACTTCTTCTTTTGCGACGACTTCAGCAGGTTCGGTTGACGCTGCCGCAGGCGCTCCGGAATCAATAGCCGATGTTGCGCCGGTAGCCGGTGCGGCTCCTCCTCTTTGCGCCGCTTGCAATTGTTCCAATTGCTCGCGCAAACGGGCATTTTCTGCTTGCAACTCGCTGACGGCATTAACTTTATGGCTTTTATTTTTGGCTTTTCTTTTGGTGTCTGCCGCCTCAACGTCCGCAAAAGTCATCAAGGAGGCACTGGCCACCAAAGCCGCTGCCACGCACACAGAAAGTGTCTTTTTGCGACTTACATTGAATGGGATTTGTTGTTGTCGGTTAGTGCCCTCTAAAAAAACACCTGCTAAACTCTGCTTCATTATTTATTTCCCTTATTTAAAAAAATTAAACCCGCCAACCGCTTCAACGATATGAAAAGTACATTAGGTTTTTGGCTAGCCAACAGTTATCAATCTTGTGTTGATGATTAATTTAGCCAGTAACATCCTCGAAATACGAAGGGTTATTGTGTATAAAGCAAGCACTATGCCACTCGTTTTTTTAGTTGAATGGTGATTGATAATATTTAAGGGTGGTATTAATCAATTCATTGATTTGTAAGTATTATTTTGATTAGATGCAGGCTTTTATTTTTTCAAAAAATACTATTTTGATGGGCTGTTTAACTGTTTTTAATTGATTTCAACTGCTTATGGATAGACATCCTCTGTTGATGCCGTGTCTGTTAATCAGCATGTTGGAAATTAGTCGCGTCGGGTTAGTGACAGCGTAACCCGACAAATCGAAGTGTCTTAAGTTGATGTCTATGAGGCCGGAATAAGAAGACTTGAAGATCGAGTGTTATTGTTACGATGAGTGTATCGAAAATCAGTCGTGGGAGTTTTATGCGAGCTTGTAACAAGCGGGATTTACAAATACAGAGGCGGTATTTGGAATTAACAGGGAATATGGCGCAGGGAGTGCCGAGCCCCAGCTCGGCACGGGATAATCAGGTGGATTAGGGTATGACGGCTTACTTGGACACTTGTGTACGATAAGCGCCGGGCTGGGGCTCAGCGTTCCCGGAAAAGGTTATTATCTGTCCCGGTTTAGGTGATAACCCGCCTAAACCGGTTCGTCCCGTTATTCTTTAATACGAATCAGGTCATGGCAACCTTTGCAGGATTCTCCCACTTTACCAAACTGGGTTTTGATTAAGTTGGCATCACCGGTTGCGGCTACTTTTGCCAATTCATTTGCGGCTTCGTTAAAGGTATTGGCAGCGACGGTCACTTCGGCTTTTTTCTGGAAAAATTCAGGCTTCAGGCGGGTTTGTTTCCAGCCTATACCTTGATCAGTCCCTTCACCATAGAGTGCGCCCAATCCAGAGTTGGCAACGGCAGCAATGGCATTGGCAGCCGCAGCGACCGTGTCTTTGTTATAGGTTTCCGGATGATCGACAACCTGGTTTTTGATTTTTTGAACATTCCAAGCGGCAAAAGAATAAGCAGACTGACGAAATCTTATTTGTTCTTCAATGGGGCCGGCGATTGCCGCTGTGCCGGTTGCTGCAAGCAAAATGGCCAAGGTTAATTTTTTCTTCATGGTTTTGTTCCTTGTTGAGTGTTATAAAAATGTTAATACGTTAAAAACTTGAGGGAGGCGGTGCCTTTTGTTGTGCGGCTTGAGCGGGAGACAGCTGCGATAGACCTCCCGATACGCCCCATACTATCGTACAAGAAATAATCAACGACAAAATAAAACGGAGTGCGTTAAAGCTTTGGTCAGGAAGCGGCGCAATGGATTCTGCCAAGGCAACGGGAATCTCTTTTTTTCCTGTCAGCATGGGCGTGACCAAATTGGTTTTTTTAACCCAACGGTAAAAAATGATGGCGACTATATGCAGCACAACAAACGCCAGTAACACATAGAAAGTGGTACTGTGCCAGCTGGTCAATTTGTTGCTAAAGGACTTGTCAACAAAGTTGAAGAAGGGGCCTTCAAAAGCGATGTCGTCATTGGCAAACAAGCCGGTGCCCACTTGTATTGCCACGGTTCCCAGCAGCGCTATTACCGATAGCGCCCCTAACGGATTATGACCAATACCTTGCCAACTGCCTTTTAGATAGGCAGTCAATCGTGAAAAGGTAGGGAAAAAGGTCGAAAATCTTGAATGTGTCGAACCCATGAAGCCCCATAAAATGCGAAAAACCAGCAGACCTAAAATAAAAATGCCTAGTCGACCATGCCAATCAATGAGAGCGCCGCCGATTGTGGCAGTGATATAAGACGCTGCCACGGAAACGGCGAGTAGCCAATGAAACAGCCGGTGAGGCAAGTCCCAAATATGAATAGTAATTTTCATTTTAATGATCCTTTTTAACTGGCGTACTTAACTGAACAGCCGTACGGTTTGGTGTTGGCTTTGGCTATTTTTTTGCCGGCGGCAAGATCGGCCAAGGCGGCACTGATGTAATTTTCGGCTTTGGCAATATCAGATTGATCAGCCGAAGGAATACTGTCTATGCCACCTTTGTAAACCAATACGCCTTGCGGATCGATAATAAAAAACTGGGGCGTATTAGTGCGTATTCTGATTAATTTGAACACTGATTCTGGTCGAACTTGAACACCTAAAACCTAACGCATCGGTGGAAGTGAATTTTTACTCCAAGTGTTCAACTTGAGTCAAGGAATTCATTTTTTTGC
>Ga0268283_1001115_pt1 | contig 13666 bp, 13 predicted proteins | sample saktaG_13_FD_190140 | JGI IMG/M metagenome (GOLD analysis project Ga0268283, IMG submission 190140) | Saline water microbial communities from Sakinaw Lake, British Columbia, Canada - sak_2013_06_06_36m | ecosystem: Environmental > Aquatic > Non-marine Saline and Alkaline > Saline ... | reverse complement strand
GCAATTATCTCCTATGTTTCCCAGTTTATGACCTTGAAAACCGGCGATTATATTTTTACCGGAACGCCTGCCGGTGTCGGGCCTGTTGCTATTGGCGATAAACTCGAAGCATATATTGGCGAGAAAAAAATGCTGACTGTGAACATCAGGTAGTTATTCAGGTTAGGTAACTACATTTAAAAACGCATGGCAATTCTGTTAAACATCAGGCTTATACAGGTTAAAAGGGAATTGAATTCCACTGGTCTGGGTGCATTAATTGCAATTGGATTGTTTTCGTTTCTCATCTATGCCGCATATACGGTTTTTCTGAAATCTCCAGGTGCCTATTACCTTACAGCTTTCCTGTTTTTGGCTTGCGTATCTGTTCAGTCCTACAGGAATGATAAGCAGTTTGTGTACATTCATATCCGGAAACCACATTTCGAAATGTATTCGGAATACCTGCTTCTAACAATTCCTTTTTCTGCTACAAGTTTGTTTACAAGCAACTGGTTTTGTTTTCCTGCATTAGCCGCGGCATTACTTTTAGTGCCCTACCTGAAATTTACGCTGAAGCAGAAAACATATTTTAAAAGCATTTCATCAGTTATTCAAGCTGCAGATTTCGAATGGATAAGTGGCTTCCGCAGATCTTTCGGCATCCTGATTCCACTATACCTCCTGGCTTTGGGATTAAGCTGGTTCAGGATTTTACCTTTACTCTTACTTTGGTTTATAACGGTGACAATAGCCTCGTTTTTCACTGAATGTGAACCTTTACATATCCTGAAAGAAGGCAATTTATCTTCTGCAAAACTTCTGAAACGAAAACTAATCCGCATGTTAATATACATATTATTCATGTACATTCCTGTTTTAGTGATAAATACAATCTTCAACCCGAAATACTGGATCCTAAACCTTTTGTTTATTCCGTTGCAGATTTCGTTGGTAAGCTATGCCGTTTTCTTAAAATATTCAACGTACGAACCGAACAAGAATTCTGTTGGCAATAACGTGATACTATCGTTGGTGAGCATAGGTTCGATAATACCTTATTTCCTGCCGATTCCGCTCATGATGGCTGTATTTACATATGGAAAAGCTCAAAAGAACTTAAATAACTATCTGAATGATTAAACTACAGAACCTGACTTTCAGTTTTTCAGGCCATAAAGTACTGGATGACATTACAATTGATTTTCAGGAAAACCAGGTTTATGGCATTGTCGGTTTAAATGGAGCAGGGAAAACTACATTTTTCAATGTACTTTCTACCACTTTAAAAACTCAAACCGGTACTATAAAATATGGTGGAAATGTAATTTCAAATAAAGATATTGCCTACCTGGAAACAGCAAATTACTTCTACTCAAGGATAACCGGGAATGAGTATCTGAAAATATTTAAACAAACCAATCCCGGTTTTAACCTGGGCTCTTTACAGGAATTCATGAAACTTCCGCTCGACGACCTGATTGAAACATACTCAACAGGAATGAAAAAGAAACTGGCATTGCTAGGCGTACTAAAGCAGGACAAAAAAATATTCCTGTTCGATGAACCTTTCAACGGGCTTGATCTTGAAACCAATAAAATTCTGGAGTTGATCATAACCACATTGAAGGAAAAAGGAAAAACCATTTTCGTTTCGTCGCATATCATTGATCCTTTGCTCACTGTTTGCAACCAGATTCATTATCTGGATAAAGGGAAGTTTGCCCGATCATTTGACAAAGCTGATTTTAATCAAATTGAAGACGAACTCTTTAAAAAGTTAAAGGCGGATGCCCAAACAATAATATCCCATTCTTTATAAATTGAAAGTCACTTCAGAAGTTCTTAGTTTACTGATTGACCTTGAAAATCCAAAATATATAATGAAAAAGAAAGCCATCATTGTTGATCTCGACAATACCATCTACCTGGTTAGTTCTATAGGAGAAAGGCTTTTTAAACCTTTGTTTCAACTCATTACCGAAAGCGGCGATTATAAAGGTGACTTTGATAAACTAAGGTCCGAAATAATGAGAACGCCGTTTCAGAAAGTTGCAGATGCATTTTCATTTGGTGCAAGACTGAAGGCTGCAGGCATAAAATTATTGCAAGAAACAACCTATGATGACGAAATGGTTCCCGTTGAAAGTTACAATTATATCAGGGATCTGCCTTGTAAAAAGTTCCTGGTAACGACTGGTTTTACGAAAATGCAAAACAGCAAAATCCGGCAACTTAACCTGAGAAAAGATTTTGACAAGATATTTGTAATTGATCCAAGCCTGACTACATTAACAAAAAAAGATATTTTCGAAAAGATTCTTACTGATTATGACTACAAAGCCGAAGACGTTTTAGTGGTTGGCGATGATATAAATTCGGAAATAAAAGCAGCACAGGAGTTAGGAATAGATGCCGTTTTATACGATTTCAACCTGGAACAAACCGAGAACAAAACACTTCAGGTTATTACTGATTTTCATGACTTAAAACATTATATTTAAAAATCATCCAAAGCAGAAGCTTTAGAGCATTTTGTAGAAAACCTGGTTATTAAAATATTTGAAAGCAAGAAGCTATTTCAATCTGTCAATCAAATCCTCAAGATCATCAGTTTGAATGATATCCACATTTTTTTGGATCACTTCCTTATGATTTCGTCGGGTTGTGCTGAAAACTGCTACAAAGATGCCATTGTTATGAGCCTCAGTTACCTGTTCGGCTGTAATATCGTCAGCTCTGACAGTTATTCCTTTAAGGCCCAATTCTTTTGCTGTATTGAAAGCAACCTCAACATCATCGTAAATAAAAAGGTTGAGTCCTCTCTTTTTTGACTGAAGTGACCGGAGAAAATCAGGATCCGGAGATTCAAGTGTAACATTCTGCTCAATATGATATTTTTCAATTAAACGGATTAGTGCTCTTTGGAAAATATCCCTGTTTACAATGGATTGGTCTGGATTTTTAAACTTAATATCGAAAGTATACAAGTGGCCTCCTGCACCCGAATGTGCGAAAATCTGTTCAAGGCTTGAAATTTTATACCGCTGATAAGGAGAATCTTTGAAAGTGCCATTTTCTATATCAGCCCAATTCATTGCGTATATTTCGCCTGCAGCATCAGTGGCTTCTTCGAGGTATGAATCATGGAAACAGACTAATACACTATCTTTCGTTATCTGTATATCAATTTCCGATCCGTCAGCGCCCATGCTGATAGCTTTTTCAACAGCTTCGTAACTATCCAGGGGATATTGTGAAACACCCACACCCAAACCTCCATGCCCTAAGATAGATATTTTGTTGTTATTCAAATTTTTGATGTTATATTCCTCATCCTTATTACATGAAAAAAGGAATATGCAGAATATTACTGGTAAGAAAGTTATTTTTTTCATAGAGAGTTAAAAAATAAATCCGACAGAAATACCAACCCAATGTTTATAGGTCTCATTAAACTCAATATATGGCGAATATCCAGCACGTAACAGAAGACGCTTCGCCGGATTCTGATAGCGATACCCAATATAAAACGTTGTACTAAAATTACTCATCCTTGCAGGTTCGCCCGTGTTTATATCGGTCTCGATGGTGTTCGAAAAAGTCTGGCCAACGCCTCCTTCTATTTTATGATTCTTTCCATACATTGCTGTTGCCATCACAGGCATTGCCAAATCAGGATTCAGTTTTCCTTTATAATCCACCAAATTATCAAAACCAATTCCAATCCTGGCATTAATATCAAGCAAAGGAAACAGCTTCAATACACGTTCATAATTCATTGAATGGGAACCGCCCGCACCTCCCATTTCAAAATAAATGGCATTTTTCATACGTGTCGCCGTATCCTTTTGAGCAAGGCCGGTATATGAAACACATAACAGGAACAGTATTCCTGCACTATGGAGAATTAAGGAATTCTGGAGTTTATTCTGCATGACGATTCCTGATTTTAAAATGTATATTACATGTAGAAAATATCAATCGCTTTTGAAACTTAATCTTTATAGTATCATTAATATATCACGAAGATAATAAATAATTTAATTTTCTTACACAATTTATGAAAATCTCATATCATCAATTGCCTCAATGCCAGCGGCCTGATTTAATTTTTTAACAAGTTTACTGCGCTGATAAGAAAGTTCTTCTCGCAAGGCAGCCGAATCAACCCGAACGAACAAAGTACGATCTTTAACATACATCTGGTTCGTGTGACGAGAAACCAGTTTCCCGACAACTTCCTCCCAGGCACTGATTACGCGGGTTTCATTCAGCTTTGATTCGAGATTATTATCTTTCAGGAAAGCAGAAATGGCGTCTTTTAAAAGGATTTCGTTTGTTTTTTTCACGGTTATCTTATTATTATTCAGCTTTGTATTCTAGTACTTGAAATCCACACTCCCACCACTTATTTCAAACACACTGTGGTTAATCGCTACTTTTTCAAACGTTCTTCGTATCCGTTCCGGTTCGGTATCGGTAATAAAGACCTGTCCGAAACTATCATTATCAACAAGTTGAATAATCTGTTGCACCCGGCTGGGATCAAGTTTATCGAAAATATCATCGAATAATAAAATGGGTTTGAAGCCGATTAAATCACGGGTGAAATCAAATTGAGCGAGTTTCAGAGCCACGGCAAATGATTTCTGCTGTCCCTGCGAACCAAATCGTTTTACAGGATATCCTTCAAGGTTAAAGATAAAATCATCCTTATGAACACCGGCCGATGAATACCTGAGCGACGAATCCTTTATAAAAGCTTCATCCACAACATCGAGGTAGGATGAAGAAGTAAGCTGAGATTCATACTCAATGCTCACAGCTTCAGTTCCACCGCTTATAAATTCAAAATAATGCCTGAAAATAGGAGCAAATCCTTCGAGAAACAATTTACGCTTATCGCTGATATTGGTAGCCGGCGCCATCATCTGCTCATCAATAAGCAGCAGCAGCTCGCGGTCAGTCTGCCGGCGCTCTGCAAATTGTTTTAACAGGCCATTGCGTTGCTCTAGCAAGCGGTTGTACCGGATAAGGCTATCAAGGTATGCTTTGTCGAACTGCGAGATTACAGCATCTATAAATTTTCTTCTAACGTCGCTGCCTTCGTTGATCAGATCCCTGTCGTAAGGCGAAACCATCACACAGGGAAACTGCCCGATATGATCTGCAATCCGGTCGTAATCTTTTGTATTGATACGAAACTGCTTTTTAATCCCGGCTTTCTGAATGCAGCTCACCTGGTTAGGAAGTTCGCCGTTTCGCTGAAAAGAACCATGTATGGCGAAAAAGGTTTCACCATGGCGTATATTTAGCTGATCGACAGAATTAAAGTAACTTTTTGTAAACGAGAGATAATAGATAGCATCGAGCAGATTGGTTTTACCTGCACCATTGTTTCCGACAAAACAATTAATCTTATCCGAGAAAGCCATTTCCTGCTCCTCGTAATTTTTGAAATTAATGATTTTCAGTGTATTAAGATGCACCTTTACTTAGCTATTCTGATTATTAGTATTGATTTCTGGTTGTACAAATTTAGTGTTTAATATTGATCAGGAAAGCAATATTATTCTCAATGTGTATCTGGCTCAAAGGCGAAATGCATTAACCCATGGAGGAACAGAGGACATGGAGGAACACGAAGATATATGGAATAATAACATCACTATAAATCCATATAGACCTGAAGATTCTAAATTATAAATATAGACAGTTGAATACCCGGAGAAATGGTTCGATTTGGTTTCCTGGCAACACTAATATTGCTACTGCACCACAATCTTTTTTATGTAAATTCTCGCTTTATCATATAGTTTTACAAAATAAATTGCTTTCACCTCTTCGGATATATCTATTCCCATCAAATTTTGTTGATTAAAACCTGAGGTTGTATAAACTTTTTCGCCAATAACATTGTAGATTTCTAAGAGTGCGTCTGGACTTATATTATCTGTCAATTCAAGAGTAAATCTCCCGTTGGATGGGTTTGGGAAAACTTTTATGGCAGGAGCATCAGCACTTTCAGCTAATCCAACAAAAGTTATGTTGTTACAGGTGGAAGTGTCTGAACAACCGGCTTGTTTTACAATTACGGCGTAGTTTCCATTAGCAGATGCAGTATAACTTTGATTAGATTCTCCTGATATCTGAGTGTTTCCAGTACAATTTACCCATTGGTAAGTAGCACCACCTGTTGCATTGGCTGTAAGAACTGCTCCGGATTGAGAGACGGAAGTATTTACCGTATTTACAGTTACATTAATTATTTGGGCAGCAGATGAACCGCAGGTGTTGGTTGCGATAACTCTGATATTTCCACTCGCGCTTCCCGCGGTAACATTTATGCTTGTTGTTGCTGAAGTACCTTTCCAGTCACCCGGTAAAGTCCAGATATAAGAAATTGCACCGTTTACTGCTGTTATAATGTAGGCATTGGAAGTTTCCTTACAAACTGTTGTATTTCCTTGTATAGCAACAGGTTGAGCTGGAGGAACACAAGAGCCGGTACTATACACACGGGTTGTCCAGGCACTTGTATCCAGTGAATTTATGGCACGGACTCTCCAAAAATATACCTGGTTCAGCCGCAATATTCCTGTAGAATACTGTGTATCAGTGTTGCTACTGTTGGAATTGATATAGTTTTTGTCAACTTTAATCAGAAATGTTGAATTAAACAAATTTACTGTATCCATTTCAAATTGGTAAATACCAATGCCTGGATGTGAAGTCCAATCAAGCGTGACACCGGTTGCACTAACATTTATTTGCCCGTTGTTGGGTGAAACCAATGTAACATAATCCACGGTTTTAAAGGTATCTGTCGACCAGGCAGTAGTATCTACCATATTTCTGGCTCTTACACGCCAGTAGTATGTCTTTCCGAAATACAGGTTTCCGAAAGTTTGATCTGTATCCGTATTACTGCTGTTGCTGTTAATGTATGTTTTTGATGCAGAAACAAAAGCCGGGGAGTTAAAAGCGTTGTTAGTATCTGCTTCTACATCGTAAAACTTAACGCTGGGATGTGCTTGCCAGTCGAGTGTAACGCCGGTCCAATTATTGGAACCGGTAAGCGGGCTGCTAAGTGAAACATAATCCACGGTTTTAAAGTTATCTGTCGACCAGGCAGTAGTATCTACCGAATTTCTGGCTCTGACACGCCAGTAGTATGTCTTTCCGAAAAACAGATCTCCAAAAGTATGATCCGTATCCGTATTACTGCTGTTGCTGTTTATGTATGTTTTTGATGCTGAAATAAAAGCTGGTGAGTTAAAAGTGTTCGTGGTATCAGCTTGTAAATCGTAAAACTTAACACCGGGATGAGCTTGCCAGTCAAGTGTTACACCGGTCCAATTATTTGAACCGGTAAGTGGACTGCTGAGCGAAACATAATCCACGGTTTTAAAGGTATCTGTCTTCCATGAAGAAGTATCAACTGCATTTCTGGCTCTGACACGCCAATAATATGTCTTTCCGAAAAACAGATCTCCGAAAGTATGATCCGTATCTGTATTACTACTACTGCTGTTAATGTATGTTTTTGAAGCAGAGACAATAGCCGGTGAACTAAAAGTGTTGGTGGTATCAACTTGAACATCGTAAAACTTAACGCCGGGATGAGCCTGCCAATCGAGTGCTACGCCTGTCCAGGAATTGGAACCTGAAAGAGGACTACTAAGCGAAACATAATCCACGGTTTTAAAAGTATCTGTCTTCCATGAAGAAGTATCAACTGCATTTCTGGCTCTGACACGCCAATAATATGTCTTTCCGAAAAACAGATCTCCGAAATTATGGTCCGTGTCCGTATTACTGCTGCTGCTATTTATGTATGTTTTTGATGCTGAAACCAAAGCCGGGGAGTTGAAAGTATTAGTAGTATCAGCTTGTACATCGTAAAACTTAACACCAGTATGAGCCTGCCAGTCAAGTGTTACACCTGTCCAATTATTTGAACCGGTAAGCGGGCTACTAAGCGTCACATAATCCGCTGTTTTAAAATTTCCTGTCGTCCAAACTGAAGTATCTCCTGAAATATACGCTCTGACACGCCAAAAGTATGTTTTTCCAAAAAACAGGTTTCCGAAGTTATGCTCTGTATCCGTATTACTGCTGCTGGAGTTAATATATGTTTTTAACGCAGATGCCAGAACCGGGGAGTTAAATGAATTAATGGTATCAGCTTGTACCTGATAGAATTGTGAACCGGCTACTGAACTCCAATCCAAAGTAACCCCTGTAAATACATTTGAGCCATTAACAGGAGATGAGAGTGCAGGGTTTTTCCACGCATATAATTTTGAATTAAACAAAATTAGCACAATATTAAGGACAAAGAATGTTTTACTGATTACTTTCATTTTTTACGTTTTATTTTTCCGTTTCAAACGGCTTTTCGTGATTGAGCCCGCTTTATAAGTGAGTGTTCTTCATGTATTTTTATTTGTCAGTCGTCATGTCCAGAATGTTTCAATCCAAACGAATGAAAGGCTTGTCTTATAATGTCTGAAATGTTGTTGATGGCAACTTAACTATCAACTCCTTTACCGGGAAATACATCCCGACTTCGTCAGGACAAATAGTGTGAGTAACAAAACTTCAAATATACTTCAAACCCGCAGTTTGAAGTACTTATGATTAGCAGCAACTTATTTACATCGTAAATATAAAACTATTTTGAATACACCATCCCCTGATAATGGTACTCGATTAAAAGTAAAAAAGCCACCTTATCGGTGGCTTCTTCATGTTGTATTGCGGATTGGACTACTTTACCAAATCAACTATCGCTTTGAAAGCTGAAGGATTGTTCATAGCCAGGTCGGCAAGTACTTTGCGGTCGAGTTCAATACTTTTGGCGTGAAGTTTGCCCATAAATACTGAATACGACATTCCATACTCACGGGTACCTGCGTTGATACGGGTAATCCATAGTGCGCGGAAAGTGCGTTTTTTGGTTTTTCTGTCGCGGTATGCATACACGCCACCTTTTTCGTATGCATTTTTGGCAACCGTCCAGACATTTTTGCGCCTACCGAATTGGCCTTTAACCGCTTTTAGGATTTTTTTCCTGCGGGCCCTGGAGGCGACTGCATTGACTGATCTTGGCATTTTACTTGATTTTTTTACTTCAGCGACCTACTGTTTAGCAGATTCTTATGGGGCTGAAAGTAAGGTTAAACATTAATTGATTAGCATTGGAGCATATCACGTACCGCTTTCACGTCTGCCTTGTCAACAACTACAGTGTAACCAAGGTTACGTTTCCGTTTGTTCGACTTTTTTGTCAGAATGTGACTGTGGTATGCATGCTTCCTTTTCAGCTTGCCGGTGCCAGTGAGGGTGAACCTCTTTTTAGCAGCGGATTTACTCTTCATTTTAGGCATGATACTTGATTTATTTATGGTGATTATTAGGTATTTCAGACTTTTAGGCTGTTAGACTTTTAGGCTGTTAGGCTAAGTTTAAACAGCTGCTTTTTTAGGAGCGATGATCATGATCATTCGTTTTCCTTCGAGTAACGGGAGTTTTTCAACTTTCCCGAATTCCATCAGTTCCTGAGCAAATTTCAGGAGGATAATTTCACCCTGATCTTTATACACGATAGAACGGCCGCGAAAAAAAACTTCTACTTTAACCTTAGCGCCTTCCTGTAGGAAACTACGGGCATGTTTTAGTTTGAAATTAAAATCATGCTCATCCGTTTGGGGACCCATCCGGATTTCCTTCACTACAACTTTGGCCGTTTTGGCTTTAATTTCCTTCTGCTTTTTCTTCAGTTCGTAAAGGAACTTCTTGTAATCCACTATCCGGCAAACGGGTGGATTGGCAGTAGGGGAAATTTCAACAAGGTCAAGTTCAAGATTTTCGGCCATTGTAAGGGCTTCTTTGAAATTATAGATGCCTGGTTCAATGTTTTCGCCAACCACCCGAACTACAGGTGATTTAATCTTTTCGTTAATCTTGTGCAGCTCTTCTTTATCGCGACGTGGAAATCTGCGGTCCTGGTGAGGTCCGCCGCTGCTGCTGTAGTTTGTTGTTGCTATGGTTATAACTCCTTCCTGTTGGTGAATAAATATGATGTACTTTTTAAAAATACAGATTTTCAATTCGTTATTCCAGTTGTTTCTTTGTTTCTTCAATAATAAGCGAAACAAAATCGCTCAGACTGAAAGTTCCAAGATCACCCTGGCTGTGTTTACGTACTGATACTGTTCCGTCAGCTTCTTCCTTCTCTCCTACTATAAGCATATACGGGACTTTCATAAGTTCCGCATCACGTATTTTCTTGCCTGTTTTCTCATTGCGTTCGTCAACGAGGGCGCGAATTTCGGAATTATCAAGCACTTGTGCAACTTTTTTTGCATAATCAACGTATTTCTCGCTGATAGGCAGAACAATAACCTGGTCAGGGGTAAGCCAGAGCGGGAAATTACCAGCGGTATGCTCCAGAAGAACAGCCACAAAACGCTCCATCGAACCAAATGGTGCGCGGTGGATCATAACAGGGCGGTACTTCTGGTTGTCGCTACCTGTATATTCAAGTTCAAAACGCTCAGGTAAATTATAATCCACCTGTATGGTTCCAAGCTGCCATTTACGACCAAGGGCGTCCTTTACCATAAAGTCGAGTTTCGGACCGTAGAAAGCGGCTTCGCCAAGTTCAACAGTAGTTCTCAGACCTTTCTCAGCGGAAGCCTCGATAATGGCGCTCTCAGCTTTTTCCCAGTTTTCGTCGCTGCCAATGTATTTTTCCTTGTTTTCAGGATCGCGCAATGAAATCTGTGCTGTGTAATCCTTGAAATCAAGTATGCGGAAGATATGAAGCACAATATCAATTACTGCCATAAACTCAGCCTTGAGCTGATCAGGACGGCAGAAAAGGTGGGCGTCATCCTGTGTAAATCCGCGAACCCTGGTTAAACCGTGAAGTTCGCCGCTTTGCTCGTAACGGTAAACAGTTCCAAATTCAGCAAAACGAATTGGAAGATCTTTGTACGAACGTGGTTTTGCGTTGTAGATTTCGCAGTGGTGAGGGCAATTCATTGGTTTGAGCATGAACTGCTCACCTTCGATTGGTGTATTTATCGGTTGGAATGAATCTTTTCCGTATTTCTGGAAGTGTCCGCTGGTTTTATAAAGTTCAACATTACCGATATGCGGAGTGATTACAGGAAGATATCCTGCTTTACGCTGCAGACCTTTGAGGAAATTCTCGAGTCTTTCACGTAGTTGTGCTCCTTTTGGAAGCCACAACGGCAAGCCTTGTCCTACTTTTGCGGAGAAAGTAAATAATTCAAGTTCCCTGCCAAGTTTACGGTGATCGCGTTTTTTGGCTTCTTCGAGTAATACCATGTATTCTTCGAGTTCTTTAGCCTTTGGGAAAGTTATGCCGTAAATGCGGGTAAGCATTTTGCGTTTCTCATCACCACGCCAGTAAGCACCGGCAATATTCAGAAGCTTTATTGCTTTAATAGACGAAGTATCAGGTAAATGAGGTCCGCGACAGAGGTCGGTAAATTCGCCTGTTTCGTAAAATGTGATCTCTCCATCCTGCAGAGCAGTTATAAGTTCAATCTTATATTCGTCATTCTTTTTGGTAAAATAATCCAGTGCTTCTGTTTTAGAAACTGAACGACGGATGTATTGCTGTTTCTGGCGGGCAAGCTCTAGCATTTTTGCTTCAATCTTTGTCAGATCTTCCGGTGTGATCTGCTTGCCACCGAAATCCATATCGTAATAGAATCCGTTTTCAATATCAGGACCGATGCCGAATTTAACGCCGGGGTAAAGCAATTCAATAGCTTCGGCCATCAAGTGAGCCGATGAATGCCACATGGCTGACTTTCCTTCAGGATCGTTCCAGGTAAGCAATTGCACGTGTGCATCCTGAGCAATAGGGCGTGTTGCATCCCATACCTGTCCATCAACTTTGGCAGCTAATACGTTACGGGCCAGGCCTTCGCTGATGCTGAGCGCAACCTGCATGGCAGTAGTTCCGGCAGGGTATTGCCTTACGGAATTATCTGGTAATGTTATGTTTATCATGTAGTTGAGTAATGTTCGGAAATAAGTGTGCAAAAGTAGTGAATTTTTGGATAAGAATTACATGACTTTTCACCTGAATTTTCCACTTGAATTCCCAAGTGGTATTATCAATTGTTGATTCACTGACAGTTATTTCCAAACTTCAATATTTTAAAAATGTATAACAAAAAATCTATTGTCTTTGTTAACTTTACAGAATCAAAATCATTTAGTCTAACTCAATTTAATTATTTGAAAATGAACACAGAAGAGCAAATTATCGAAACTTTAAAGCAGAGTGAAAAACCAATGAATGCCGGTCAAATCGTAGAAAAAACCGGTCTCGACAGGAAAGACGTCGACAAAGCAATGACTAAACTAAAAAAAGAAGAAAAAATTATTTCACCGGTAAGGTGTTTCTGGACGGCTAAGTAATTGCGCTAATGCGAAAATGTGTTAATGCGATAATTTAAAATAGCAATTGCCAGGCGAAATTGATGTTAGGTTTCGGATGTCTGATGAGAGAATGTGAGAATGTATGATTTAAATAACTTGTGCCCGGAGTCTAACACTTGGAATTTGGAAATTGGAATTTGAGACTTGGGACTTTATTTACTTATCACCTTAAACTCCGTTCTCCTGTTATTGGCGCGGCCTACGGCAGTATTGTTACTATCGATTGGCATTGATTTTCCATATCCTTTGTAGGAAAGCTTGTCAACACTTATTCCATTGGTTATGAGGTAATCATACACGGATTTTGCCCTGTTGAGCGAAAGTGTCATGTTATGGGTATCACTGCCTTCATTATCCGTATGCCCCCCGATTTCGACATGTAATCCTGTGTTTTTTATCAGGAAAGAAATCAGTTTTTCGAGTTCTGATTTTGAATCAGGAAGTAATTCGTATTTATCGGTATCGAAGAAAATGTTGCGTAATATAACCTTACCTCCTACTTCCAGAGGTTGCATCGGGACATCAAGTTTAACCGGATTCACCGAATCATGCTTGATGCCGAGATTGAAATTCATTGAATAAAACAGGTAGCCTTTGCAGGAAACATTCAAGGCATAATCCTTATCCACCGGCAGACTCATCACAAATTCGCCAGATACCAGGTCAGATGAAGAGCTGACAATTGTTTTATTGCTTTGCATATCAATAAGTTCGAAAGCAGCTGATAAAGGAATCTGAGTGTTCTTATCATAAACTTTACCATGAACATACGATACGGAAGCAGGCCTGGATTGAACCGGCAACTCAAAACGGTAGATATCAGTATTGCCAAATCCTTTTTCCCTTACTGCTGAAATATATGCCTCGGTACCTTTGGCATTAATAATCAGGTTTATTTCATCCAGTTTGGTATTTACCGGGTATCCGATATTTTCAGGTTTTAGCCAAATGCCATTGACATCCATTCGCGAAACAAAAAGATCAGCGCCACCCATACCCGGATGTCCTCTTGATGAAAAATAAAGCGTGTGCCCATCAGGATGGATAAAAGGAGCCATTTCATCAGCGGAAGTATTAACTGAATCGCCCAGATTTACAGGTTTACCCCAGTAATCGTCAGCTTGTAAAATACTTTTCCAGATATCCGATCCGCCATGACCTCCAGGGCGGGTTGAAACAAAATACAGAGTGCGGC
>Ga0268283_1001114_pt1 | contig 13683 bp, 15 predicted proteins | sample saktaG_13_FD_190140 | JGI IMG/M metagenome (GOLD analysis project Ga0268283, IMG submission 190140) | Saline water microbial communities from Sakinaw Lake, British Columbia, Canada - sak_2013_06_06_36m | ecosystem: Environmental > Aquatic > Non-marine Saline and Alkaline > Saline ... | reverse complement strand
GCTTGGATGAAGCCAAAAGATTGCTGGCCGAAGCCGGTTACCCCGATGGTGTGGACGCGAAGACCGGCAAACCTTTGGTGTTGTATTATGATGTGACGGCAGCCGGGGCGGATAGCAAATCCTCGCTGAACTGGTATCGCAAGCAATTCGCCAAGCTAGGCATTCAATTGGTGTTGCGCACCACGGATTACAACCAGTTTCAGCAAAAAATAGCCTCGGGCAATATGCAATTGTATACATGGGGTTGGAATGCCGATTACCCCGACCCGGAAAACTTCCTCTTCCTGCTCAACGGCGCGAATGCCAAAGTCGGTCCGGGCGGGGAAAATGCGTCCAATTATAAGAATCCCGAATTTGACCGATTGTTCGAACAAATGAGGAACATGGACGATGGCCCGGAACGGCAGGCGATCATCCAACAAATGCAGGACATCATCCGGCGGGATTCGCCTTGGTTATTCGGCTATTACCCGATGAAATTCGCCTTGTATCATGATTGGTATAAAAACCTAGCTTCAAACCTAATGGCGAGAAACCGCGTAAAATACCAGAGGATCGATGCCACCCAGCGGGCAGAACTTCGTGCCGAGTGGAATAGGCCGATTTATTGGCCTTTGTTGTTAGGCTTGGTGTTGCTGATTGTCGCTGTGTTGCCGGCTTGGTTGAGTTACCGGAAGCGGCAACGGGGAACGGCGTTGTGAAATACTACGATCTCTTTCTCCCACTGGTCATCACGCTCCAGCGCGGAAACCAAAAACAGCGTTTAATAAAACTGAGGTATAACTATGTCTGCAAACCTTAAAGATCAAGACCTACTGATCACCGAAGAAGAATACCTCAAGGGTGAACTCACCAGTGAGATTAAGCATGAATATATCGACGGCTATGTTTATGCCATGTCCGGTGCGAGCAAGAACCATGATCGCATAGCCGGAAATTTGTATGGCGAAATTCGGACTCATTTAAAAAACTATCATTGCGAACCTTTCACTTCTGACATGAAAGTCAAAGTCGGTTCTAAATATTTCTATCCCGATGTGACAGTGGTATGTGATGATAAAACTCAAGCTGAATATTACACCGAATCACCTGTCATTCTCGTTGAAGTGCTATCAAAATCCACCAGACGCAGGGATGAAAAACTCAAACGCATGATTTACCAAACCATCCCTACATTACAGGAATATGTTTTGATTGAACAGGATTTTGTCGATGTGGAGATTTGCCGACGCTCGGAAGGATGGGTTTCCAATCATTATTTTCTAGGTGAAGAAGTCACGTTTGAATCCATAGCTTTGACGGTTCCGGTTGAGGAGATTTATGCACGGGTGGAAAATGAAGATGTGCGGACGTATTTTGAAGAAAAACAAGCGGTTCTGGCTGAAAGATCAGAATTGTCTAACCAAAGTTAAATTACCTCCCATTCCCACGGTCCTCGTGGGAACGCATTTATCGGTGCTCCCGATTCATGGATTGTTGGAACTTCTTTACCGAATTAGAATATATGAACGAAATTACTCAGTTATTGTCAGACCTAAAAGCACTTGAAACTAAAAAACTATATCAACTAATTGGTTTTATGGGTGACGGAAAGCTAAAAAATGGTAATGATAGTTTTCGTAACTTTTTGAAAGAGGTTCCAAACGATTTTTTGATAAGATATGCCGAGGAATGTTTAGAGAAAGCATTTAATGATAGCGGTCTCGCATTGCAAGACATCGTCAATGAAATCGGGTCAAGGTTGGGTTTTAAAGTAACACCAGGATTATATCGAGGAAATCAAAACAATATTGGATTTGATGGCATATGGGAACAATATGATTCATGGTCTCTTGTTGTGGAAGTAAAAACAACTGATGCATATAGAATCTCATTAGACGTAATTTCAAACTATCGAAATAAATTAATTGAAATAAAAGAATTAGATAGGTCAATAAGTTCGATTCTTATTGTTGTTGGTCGAGATGATACAGGCGAATTAGAAGCTCAAATACGTGGATCAAAACATGCTTGGGATATTCGGATTATCAGTATTGATTCCTTAATTCGTTTGTTGCGCATAAAAGAATCTTTGAATGATGAATCAACTTCACAAAAGATTTCGATTGCTCTTCGACCCTATGAATTTACTCGTGTTGACCAACTAATCGAATTGTTATTCCTAGCAATAAACGATGTTGAAGCTGAAGAAAAATCAGATGAACCTGTCGAAAATATCGTAGAAAATAGGAAGCAAAAGGCAGAAAATGAGAAAGAAAAGGCCGCAAACGTTAGCTTCCATGAACCTGTATTTAGTAAAATAAAGGAAAGGCTAACCGCAAATTTTATTAAACAATCAAGATCATCATATTCTTCAACTGATGGAAAAATTGGAATAGTAATTTCAATATCAAAACAATACCCTCCATCTAATAGTCAGTTCGATGCCAAATATTGGTTTGCTTTTCATCCGTATCAACAATTATTTTTGGAAAAATATCAAGAAGGATATGCATGTTATGGATGCGGGGAAGCCAAAAATGTGTTAATGATCCCTTTGTCATTCATGAAACAACAGATAAATTATATGTGGAAAACAAAAAAGGGAGAAATGGAATATAAGCATATCGTTATTTATAGAAAGGAAAGCAAATTTTATCTACGCACAACTATTGATGATAAAGAACATTATGATGATCTTACACAATATTCAATTTAAGGTTCTCTCGTTCCCACAAAGTTCGTAGAATAAATCTTCTAACCTTATGAAATCAGCATGATTAAAAAAATCCAGGTAGCGAACTACAAGTCTATTGACAAGCTAGAGTTTGAACTAGGCCGCATCAATGTCTTAATTGGCGAAAATGGCGCGGGCAAAAGCAATATCCTAGAGGCCATTGCCCTAGCCGGGGCGGCAGCGGCAGACAAACTGGATAATGAATTTTTGACTTCTCGTGGTATTCGAGTCACCAGACCAGAATATATGCGACCTGCGTTTCCGGGATTACAATCACTTGCCAAAATTGAGGTTGGAATAGGTGCAAGCAAAAGTGATTTTTTTTTGGCTAAGCTGAATAATGATAACGTCCCTTATTCAAAATGGGAAGCTGAAATCAAGATGATACTCAATATAAATGATACTAACAAATATTCTGCCCATCATGTGCCTGTGGAAACCGTAGAAATATATACATCTTGCACAAATTCAATGAATACTGTTAGAGTAGAAACAAATCTTTCTATTTACATAAATAATTTTATTTTATATTCACCAGAAAACTCCGCCCTTCGCACATTCCAACGAGAAGGCCAAATTGAACCATTGGGTATAAATGGTGAAGGACTATTAAAACTACTTTCCGTTTTATCCAGACCAGAATATTCTGAAAGCCTCAATGAAATAATAAATTCTCTGCAAATTTTAGGCTGGTTTGAAGACCTCACTTTAACCGATACAGACCCTTTTGCGGGAAGCAGGATACAAATCAAAGACCGATATCTGGACGAAACCCGTCGCTATTTTGACCAACTCAGCACCAATGAAGGCTTTTTATTTCTGTTATTTTATTTCGCCCTATTTTCCACTGATTTGACACCCAAGTTTTTTGCCATCGACAATATTGATGCGTCGCTGAATCCCAAGCTCTGTGAAAAACTAATGCGTGAATTGGTCTCGCTTGCAGAAAAACATGACAAACAGGTGATTTTCACCACCCATAACCCCGCCATACTGGATGGCTTAAATCTTGACGACGACGAACAGAGACTGTTCGTGGTGTCGAGAAACAAAAATGGTGCAACACGGCTGAAGCGGGTGAACAAACCTGTGACACCTACAGGCGAACGCCCTACCCGGCTTTCCGAATTATTTTTGCGGGGTGTTTTGGGTGGATTGCCCAAAGGGTTTTGAGCATGGTTAGTTTCGCCTTGATTACCGAAGGCATCACCGACCAAGCCGTGTTGGAAAACATCCTCACCGGGCTGTACGGGGACGATGTGGAAGTCAACCCTTTACAACCGCTGCGCGATGCGACCGATACCATCCGGGTCAAAGCGGATTCTTTCGGCGGTTGGGAGCAAGTGTTTGAATATTGCCGGTATGAGAACTTTGACGAGTTGCTTACTTACAACGATTACGTCATCATTCAAATAGATACGGACATGGGGGAACATCTGAATTATGGCGTTTCCCTCACCCATGAAGGCAAAGATAGATCGGTTGAGGACTTGGTTGGCGATGTTAGCCGATTGCTAATTTCAAAAATGAATCAAGCCAGCTATGAGCAATACCAAAATCAGTTTAAATTTGCGATAGCAGTACATTCCTTAGAATGCTGGCTGTTGCCCATATACGCCAATGAAAAGGCACACTCTAAAAAAACTAAAAACTGTGCTAAACAATTGGGGCGCAACACCAAACGACATGGGCTGAGTTGCGGCAAGGAATATCGAATTTATGATAATTTAAGCAGCCAATACCGAAACGCAACGAAACTTGAAAATGCCAAACAGCATCAACCAAGTCTTGCTCTGTTTTTAGACTCACTACCGCAGCCATGATGTATTACAGCGTTTCCATTTTAAACAGTAATATAATAATGGATACCGATAAAGCCATTGATTTAACCAATCAATTGACAACAGAAATAAATTCCTTAAATACTTATTAGATGTTGAAAACGCTGTATGATCCAATACCTCATCCGCCGCATCCTCTACGCCGTGCCTTTGCTGGTCGGCGTGAATATTATCACCTTCGTGCTGTTCTTTGTCGTCAACAGTCCCGACGACATGGCGCGTATGCACTTGGGACAAAAACATGTCACCGCTGAAGCCATCGCAAAATGGAAACACGAGCGGGGTTATGACCTGCCCTTATTCAAAAACGACCAGTTAGCAGGCATAAGCCAGTTTACTGAGACTATCTTTTATCAAAAGTCCGTAGGCTTGTTTTTGTTCCGCTTTGGCCGGGCCGACAATGGCGAGGACATCGGCGCGGATATTAGCCAACGCATGTGGCCGTCATTGGCGATTGCCGCGCCTTCGTTGCTGGTCGGCCTGTTGGTGCATATCAGCTTGGCCCTGATGTTGGTTTTCTTCCGCATGACTTATGTGGAGTTTTGGGGGGTGGCTCTCTGTGTGGCGCTGATGTCCATATCCTCGATGTTTTACATCATTGGCGGGCAGTTCATCATGGGCAAACTGCTACAACTTACGCCCATTTCAGGTTATGATTTAGGCATGAATGCACTGAAATTTCTAATACTGCCGGTCATTATCAGCGTGATTGCCGGGATCGGTTCCGGGGTGCGCTGGTATCGCACCTTGTTTTTGGAGGAAGTGGAGAAGGATTATGTCCGCACGGCAAGGGCCAAAGGTTTGAGTGAAACGTATGTGCTGTTCACCCATGTGCTGAAAAACGCGATGATCCCCATCTTGACCGGCGTGGTGGTGGTTTTGCCGCTGCTTTTCATTGGGAGCTTGATAACCGAATCTTTTTTCAGCATTCCTGGGCTGGGTAGCTATACCATAGATGCCATCAGCAAGCAGGATTTCGCCATCGTCAGGGCTATGGTGTTCTTGGGTTCGGCATTGTACATTTTAGGGCTTTTGTTGACTGACATTTCCTATACCTTAGTCGATCCTCGCGTCCGCTTGAACTAATTATGATCTTCTTCTGGACCGATACTCTGTTCTTCTTACTGCTGCTGATGCTGGCGGCGGCCATATTCCGCGCCCGCAGCAAAGAACACTTGAGCCGGCCTTGGCGCAAGGTGGCGCGTAGCACAAGCGCGATGGTTTCGCTGACCGTGCTGGTTTTCTACTTTGGGTTTGCCATCCTCGATTCCATTCATTTCCATCCTCCCGAGGGTCAAGGCGGGGAAGGCAAATTCAAGACCGAGGCAATGAGCCTGTTGGACTGGTGGGCCAGCCCATTGCGCCAACGGTCTGAGAAGACTTATTCCGCGCCTTTTGCAAGCTATGGCTATGCCCGCGAGAGCATACGCGGCACAGGCGGGGTTTCCCGATGGGCTTACCCACGCCTGCAATTTGGCGGCGCCCATTTGGCCGATCCTGAAAAGGGAAAATACATTGATATTCTGCAAACCGGCTTCGCTGGGCTATTGGACGGTTTTTTGGCATGGTTGGCTTTCGCGGCCTTACTGATCGTCGCGAGGGCCAGATCAGGCAATATCACGTTTTCCCAATGTGCTTACGATATCGCCGAAGGTAGAACTGAGGTTCCCTGGCGTGCCGTTCTGTCAACCCTGCTGTTGATACTATTGACCAGTTTCGTTCTAGGTGAGTTGAGCCTAAGATATCATGTTTTCGGAACCGACAAGGTCGGTGAAGATGTGTTTTTCCAAAGTTTGAAAAGCATACGCACGGGCTTGTTGATTGGCACGTTGACGACTTTCATCACCCTGCCTTTGGCCTTGACGTTGGGGATATTGGCCGGGTATTATCGTGGTTGGGTGGATGATATTATCCAATATATCTATACCACCCTGAACTCCATTCCCGGCGTGTTGCTTATCGCCGCATCCATGTTGTTGATGCAAGCTTACATGGCCCGCCATGAGGATGAATTTGCCAGCCTTGCCCTGCGCGCCGATTTTCGTTTGCTGTTCCTCTGCATGATTTTGGGTTTGACCAGTTGGACAGGCTTGTGCCGATTATTACGCGCCGAAACCTTAAAACTACGTGAGATGGAGTATGTGCAAGCCGCCCGCGCCTTGGGTGTACATCAAGGAACCATTCTGCTCCGCCATGTCATGCCCAATGTATTCCATTTGGTGATCATTTCCGTGGCTTTGGATTTCAGTTCGCTGGTGCTGGCCGAAGCGGTATTATCTTATGTGAATATTGGCGTGGACCCGACTACGGAAAGCTGGGGTAATATGATTAATAGCGCCCGCTTGGAGATGGCGCGTGAGCCTATTGTTTGGTGGTCGCTGTCTGCGGCCTTTGTGTTCATGTTCGCGCTGGTGCTGGCCGCCAACCTGTTCGCCGACGCGGTGCGCGATGCGTTTGATCCAAGGCGGGTGGAGTAAAATACAGCGTTTTCAACATCAAATAATTACTTAATGAATCTTGTCCATTTGCAAAGAATTTGGTTAAATCAGAGACTTGTGTTATTACCTGTCACTATTTTTAGCTATTTTTTAGAACATGAAAACGCTGTAAATCCATACATTAATATACAAATTTTATACTATCGAGAAACCTCATGAACTTAGAAAACATAGGTCTACAAGTCCCCACCATTCTGCTACCCAACAAAGACGTTGATCTGAATCGCTGGGCCGTCATCGCCTGCGACCAATATACTTCGCAAGCGGAATATTGGAATAAAGTCGAGGAAAAGGTCGGCGATGCACCATCGACCCTGCGGCTGACTTTCCCGGAAATCTACCTTGAAGATGATGACAAGGAAGAACGCATCGGCAAGATCAACCAGGCTATGAGCCAATATCTGGCCGACGGGACTCTGGTGGAACAGAGGCCGGGATTTATGTTGGTGGACCGGAAAACTAGCCATGCGGAATCCCGCAAGGGTTTGGTCGTCGCGCTCGACTTGGAGCAATACGACTTCAGCGTCGGTTCCAAAACGCTGATCCGCGCTACGGAAGGCACCATTGTGGAACGTCTGCCGCCGAGGATAAAGGTGCGCGAAAACGCAGAAATCGAACTGCCGCATATCATGGTACTGATTGACGACCCGGAAAAAACTGTCATCGAACCGCTATTTGATCTAGCCTTGGAAAAAATTTACGATGTCGATTTGATGCTCAACGGTGGACACATCAAGGGGTATTTGATTGACAACCCAAGTCAAATCAGCGCAATCGCCAATGCCATCTCCCGCTTGGCCGGGCCGGAAATCAACAATCCAACCGCTGACCGCGATACTCTGCTTTATGCGATGGGCGATGGCAACCATTCATTTGCCACCGCCAAAGCCATCTGGGAAAAAAATAAAGCCGAAGCGGATGACAAACAGGCGATCATGGGGCATCCTTCCCGTCATGCCTTGGTGGAGTTGGTCAACCTTCATGATGAAGGCTTGGAGTTTGAAGCGATTCATCGGGTTCTATTCAAATCCTCCCCTGGAAAAGTATTGGAAAACATGGAAAGATACTTCCTCAATGATGGGATTGAAGTGTTTTTGAAAGTCTGCAACTCCATGGAGGAAGCTAAGGAAATTGCCTTCGGGCAAACCCAGTATCGGGTTCATGCGATTCCTTTCTTGGCCCAAGACAGTTTTGGCGTGGCTTTGATCAAAAACCCTAAATTGACATTGGAGGTCGCTTCTTTGCAGGCTTTTCTGGATGATTTCCTGAAACACAATCCAGCGGCGGAACTGGATTATATCCACGGCGAAGATGCCGTTGCCGAATTGGGCACCCAACCGGGTTCCATAGGTTTTATCCTTCCTGCCCTTTCCAAATTCCATTTGTTCGAGAGTATCGCCCAAGACGGTGCCTTGCCACGCAAGACTTTTTCCATGGGCGAGGCGGACGAGAAAAGGTTTTACTTGGAATGCAGGAAGATTACTTTATAACTAAATATCTGGATAGTGAATCTGTGGGCTGGCGCGGCGATTGTTTGTGGAGCATGGATTGCCATCCATGGACGCTGGATTCCGGCATCCCTGCCGGAATGACGGTGTTTTTGGCTCGGCGGAACTTGTGTATGACGATGAGTGCCAGTGCGTGGGAACGAGAATAAACTATGAACACTACACCACTATTGTCCGTCGAAAACCTCCATGTCGCCTTTCGCCAAGGTGCGGAACGGGTGTCTGCCGTCAGCGGCATCAGCTTCAACATTCACCAAGGCGAAACCTTCGCATTGGTGGGCGAGTCGGGTTCGGGCAAATCAGTGACGGCCTTGTCGGTGTTGCGCCTGTTGCCCCTGGGCGGGAAGATATTGCAAGGCTCGGCCAAACTGGAGGGCGTCGATTTGTTCAGACTGCCGGAAAATGAACTGTGCAAAATCAGGGGAAGGCGCGTCGGGGTGATTTTCCAAGACCCGATGAGTTCGCTGAATCCGGTCATGACCATCGGCCAGCAAATCGGCGAGGTGTTGCGCTTGCATTTCGGGCTTAAAGGCGCGGAATTGAAATCACGCGCCGTCGAATTGCTGCATCAAGTGGGAATGCCCCGGCCCACCCAACATTTTGACGAATACCCGCACCAATTCTCCGGCGGCATGAGACAGCGGGCGATGATTGCCATTGCCCTGGCCGGCGAGCCTGACTTGTTGATCGCCGACGAACCGACCACGGCTTTGGACGTGACCATTCAAGCGCAAATCCTAGCCCTTTTGAAACGTCTGCAACAAGAAACCGGCATGGCGCTGTGGCTGATTACCCACGACCTTGGCATCGTCTCCAGCATCGCTGATCGCGTTGCTGTGATGCGCAAAGGGGAAATTGTCGAGGCGGCAGACAGCGGGCCATTCTTCAAGCAACCGCAACACCCCTACAGCCAGCAATTGTTTGATGCCCGCCCTAGGTTGGAGAGTTGCTTAGGCCGTCAACAAGCTTCCACCCCTTTGCCATTGTTGGAAGTGCGCGACTTCAAGGTTTATTACCCAATCAAGAAAGGCTTGCTCCAGCGTGTGGTCGATCATGTGCGGGCGGTGGACGGTGTCTCCTTTAGCCTGCCGCAAGGCCAAACATTGGCCTTGGTGGGCGAGTCCGGGTGCGGCAAAACCACACTGGGCAAGGCACTGCTCAATCTGATTGAAAGTTCCGGCGGGCAAATGTTTTTTGACGGGAAAGACGTGACCGGATCGTCAGGCGAGTCCCGCCGCAAGCGTTGCGCGGAGATGCAAATCATCTTCCAAGACCCTTTCTCCTCGATGAACCCGCGCATGGTGGTGGGTGACATTATCGAAGAAGGCATCAGGGCATTGCAGCCAGAGTGCTCGGAACAGCAGCGGCGGGAACGGGCGGAGGAATTGCTGGAGGCGGTGGGCATGACAAAAGAGGCGCGGATGCGTTATCCGCATGAATTTTCCGGCGGACAGAGGCAACGCATTTGCATTGCCCGCGCACTGGCAGTCAACCCTAGGCTGATTGTCTGCGATGAACCCACCAGCGCGTTGGATGTTTCGGTGCAGAAGCAAATCCTAGCCCTGCTCAAAGACTTGCGCAAAAAACAAGGCTTGAGCTATCTATTCATCAGCCATGACCTTGCCGTGGTCGCCGAGTTGGCCGACCAGGTGGCGGTGATGCGAGGGGGCAAGATTGTGGAAATCGGGCCGGTCGAGCGGGTGTTGTTCAAGCCAGCCCATGACTACACCCGCAAGCTGTTGGAGTCCGTGCCGGGGCGGATGAATCAACTCACCCCTTCACCAAATTGATATTGATTTTAAGCCCGATGAACCTTCCTCCCATCCTAGTCAATTCATGGGTCTTTGGGTCAAAGTAAAGCCTGACGTCGGTGAATCGGCGGTCTTGGAAATCCTTGTCTATCCAAGGGGAGTCGACTTGGAACCGGTAAACGTAAACGTTTTTCCCGTCCTCTTTGGTTTTTTCCAGCGGTTCCCCCATGGCATCTTTGATTTGTTGCAAAGTCGGAGGGGGCTCGGTGATTTTGGCACGGTCTTTCGGATCGACCCTGTACTTTCGGCTGGCTTCATCGACTCTTCCTTTTGCCAAGGAGCGAATCGAATCTTCAAAAAATTTCGCTGGCACCATGGTCATGAATAACTTGGAAAAATCCCATCGGGTCAGTCGGTCATCCTGGTCAAAATCCATGGTGAAGAAGAAATCCACCCCCGGCTGCAATTCGCCCTTCGCGTCGATCTTGTGGAAAGCCTGAATCCAGCGGCTGCCGGTCGGAGTCATTTCCTTGCTGGTTGGCTCTAGCTTGGCAAGCGTGACGAAGTCATCGTTGACCAGCACCGGATTCTTAAGCACCAAGGTAAAGTGGTCGCTGGCCTCGGTCGAGAAGTTTTCATCGAATTTCGCCAATTGGTTCTTCAGTTCCAACAAGTGCAGCCAAACGCATGCGCTAAGGCTTGTCACCAGTAGTGCCAATATTAAAAAGCGTGTCAGACGGAGCATGTTTTATGCGTTTGCTATGGTTTGAACAATCCAAAATTCAGCAGGGCAAACAAGGCCAACCAAGCGTATGCCCCGGCCAAAACATCGTCGAGCATGATCCCCAGTCCGCCGTGGACGTGACGATCCAACCAACTGATCGGCCAAGGTTTGAATATGTCGAACAGGCGGAATAGGCAAAAGCCCGCTATCACCGCGAAGGGCGAGCTTGGGGCACCAGCCAAAGTGATGAACAGACCCACGAACTCGTCCCAGACGATGCCGGAATGGTCGTCAACGCCTAGGATTTGCTCACATCGACCACACACCCACACGCCAATCAGGAACAGCAGCAAAGTCAGGGCCAGATAGGCCGGTAATGGAAGCTTCGCGAATAGGAGGTAAAACGGCACTGCCGCCAGCGTTCCAAAGGTGCCCGGTGCCTTCGGGGCGAGACCGGAACCAAAGCCGAAGGCAAGGAAACAAATCGGATTTTGCAATACGCTACTGGCCGGGATTTGTTGGCGTTTGTTGTGCATTATGTTCATGCCCCATTGGTGAAATGCTTATAGCCCATGGCAGCCATGTCGAAAACGGCCCCCCCCTTCCTTAAACGCAAACCCATTTGCTGATCAATGCGCCCAATTCGGACACAAGAGGATCCGAAATCGGCCATCCGGCTAACCAGTGCATCCTCACGTTCGGTGGAAACGGTGAAACAAAGCTCATAATCGTCACCTGCCCGCAAGGGCATCCACTCGTCCCCGCCCATTTCGATATACTGCCGTACTGCCGAAGGCATGGGCAAGGCAGTCCAATCCAACGTCGCCCCCACTCCGCTGGCTTTCAATATATGGCCCAAATCAGCAGCCAAACCGTCCGAAACATCGATACAGGCGTTGGCAAACCCGGCCAGGCTTAGGCCGGCATTGACCCGAGGCTGCGGCCTTTCCAACTTGGCCACAGCCTCGGGAACTTGCAGCACTGAGTTGCCGAGCAAAATCTCCAGCCCCAGTCCGGCCAATCCCAATTCCCCGGTTAGGTATATCCCGTCTCCCCAGCGGGCCGCAGAACGTCGCAAAGCGCCTTCCTCACCGACTAACCCCACTGCCTGCACAGTAATGGATAGCGGACCGCGGGTGGTGTCACCCCCGACCAGTTCCACACCGTAACTGTCGGCCAGCGACCTGAATCCATTGGCAAAGCCGCCCAACCAGTTTTCGTCCGTTTCTGGCAAGCTTAGCGCCAAGGTGACCCAGGCAGGCGCAGCCCCCATGGCGGCCAAGTCGCTTAGACTCACCGCGAGGGCTTTGTGGCCGAGGTTTTCGGGATTGGTCCCAGGCAGAAAATGAACGCCTTCCACGAGGGTATCCACAGTCATTGCCAAGCACTTTCCCGCCTGTGGCTTCAATAGGGCGCAGTCGTCGCCGATACCTTCCACCACATCGAACCGGCGCGGCGGGCGATTGAAAAAAAGGCTTATCAGCTCAAACTCGCCAATTGACATCGTTATTATCCGCACATATCGTAAAAAATAATGGCCACAGGAGATGCAATACCTATGGCAACCTATTTTATGCTGTTGCCAGTTTTATCCACGCTGGACATTTTCAACCTAGTTTTTTTCCGGAATCGGCTATTTCAACCGCTCTACTTTTGTGGGCGATACGGTCTAAAATGCCATTCACGTATTTATGTCCATGGGTGGCTCCAAAGATTTTTGCCAAGTTAATGCATTCGTTAAGAATTACCTTATAGGGCAGTTCAGGCCGGTACAGCAATTCATAGGCCCCAATTCGCAAAATTGCACGCTCCACCGGATCGATTTCGCTGATTCTGCGATCAGTAAACTCGGCCAAGGCAGAGTCAATGATGTCAAGTTTGTTGGGTATCGCATGCAAGAGTTCGTTAAAATAAGCCGGATTGCCATGGCCAAGACCATGTTCTTCGACAAATTGGCGCTCGATTTCCACGAGGTCATAACCCGTCAATTGCCATTGGTAAATAGCTTGCATAGCGCTGCGCCGTGCAAAAATCCTCGTTTGTGAATGGTTCATTGTGTTTCCAACCCGCGCAACAAGTTAACCATTTCGACGGCGGAGAGCGCCGCTTCCGCCCCTTTGTTGCCGGCTTTGGTGCCGGCACGTTCAATGGCCTGCTCGATAGTATCCACTGTCAACACGCCAAAGCTCACTGGAATGCCGAATTTCAATGACACGCTGCTGATTCCCTTGACACATTCCCCGGCCACATAATCGAAATGGGGGGTGGACCCACGGATCACCGCACCGACGGCAATGATGGCATCATAGCGTTTGCCGGCCGCCACCGCCTGCACCGCCAGAGGCAGCTCATAAGCGCCGGGTGTCTTGGCGAGATGAATATCCTCCCTGCAAGCGCCATGGCGCACCAAAGCGTCGATGGCCCCGGCTTCCAATTGATCGACGATGAAGCTGTTGAAACGGGATGCGACGATGCAAAAACGCATTCCGGCTGCGCCGAAGTGGCCTTCATAAGTTTTGATGGTTGACATGGTTGACTCGCTATCTCCAGACATTGATTTTGAAGTAATTATATAACAAACTATTACCAGCCTATATTGTTTGAATCCACTGTTACGCGCACGTCGGTAAAGGTTTCGGTGGCTG